>ERZ772885.281-NODE-281-length-38348-cov-12.094560_pt1 | contig 38348 bp, 49 predicted proteins | sample MGYA00580580_ERZ772885 | MGnify/ENA primary metagenome ERZ772885 (study PRJEB29015, sample SAMEA2737673) | human gut metagenome | biome: human gut; feature: human-associated habitat; material: faeces | place: China | collected 2012 ...
TGTCCGATGCGAAGAAGAAAGCCGAGGAGTACCGCGTAGCCTCCGAGGTGTCGGCGCGTACTGGAGAGGCCTTTGTGCCCTCCACCGGCCGCTTTGCTCCCTGGGCACGAAAGTGGCTGCTGTCCTATAAGCAGCCGTTTGTCGAAGAAGATACATACAAGCTGACCTACGTCAGCCTCGTCGAGGGCCACCTGATCCCCTACTTTGGAAATGCCCTCCTATCCGATATTCGTCCGGTAGACATACAGGCGTATTTCGCCACTAAGACAGCGTGCTCGGAAAGTCGGTTGAAGAAAATGCGGTCAATCCTCAATGCAATCTTTGAATGTGCGATTGAGAACGACCTTTGCTATAAGAACCCTGCCAAGCACTGCACCTACCGCAGCACCGCTCAGAAGCATATCAAGCACGTTCTCAGCGATGAGCAGATGGAAACGGTCAAAGCCTATACCGCAGATCGTATGCCCGAGGTCGTGCTCCTGCTGGAAACCGGCCTGCGCCGTGGTGAACTGGTTGGCCTTATGTGGTCGGATATTGATTTGAACGAAAAGACACTCCGCGTGCAGCGCTCTATGATCGTGCGGAACGGAACGGTCGTTGCCAATCCGCCAAAGTGGAAAAGCTACCGTACCCTGCCACTGAGTGAGGAGACTGTCCAACTGATCCGCTCGTTACCGAAAGAATCCCTGTATCTGTTCCCGAATGAGGACGGCAAGCCCTATTGCCCGAACACATGGTCGCAGAAGCTCAAACGCCTTATGCGCAAGCTGCACAGCGAGCATAATGAAGTGCCTGTCGTGACCGCACACGAGCTGCGGCACACCTATGGCACATACCTTCGTCGGCACGGCGCAGATATATATACTATTCAAAAATTGCTCGGCCACAAGGACATCAACGTCACTGCTGAAATCTACGTTCACAACGAAATTGACACGCTGCGCAATGTGCTGACTTCGATCAATCCGACAGGCGAAAATCAAGCCAAAACCGCCGAATCTTCCTGACGACAAATTGACGACACCAAGGTGTAACGGATTGAAAGAAATCGCAGATTTCCCGCTCTCAATGCTCCGAACTATTTTCTGCATTTCATCGCAAATATTACGAAAAACACAGATAAATCATCACTTTTATGCATTAAAACTACACGCCAAGGTTTACAGATTTCAAAACAACCATATAAGCTTCAGGTGCTAGTGTTCGCAAGGACGTGGGGGTTCAAGTCCCCCCATCCGCACCAAGAATTGTGCTGAAATCATTGTATTTCAGCACTTTTTCTTTATCTTTGTTGTTCCAGTTTTTAACTGACGACACTTTGACGACAAAAGGAATTTTTTACGACGGTGTTCCCTGCCCTCGAAAGCGCTTAGGGCAGCCGCCTCCCCATTGGAAAGTTTTCTGCCGATATGCTATAATGATTGCAAAAGATTGGAGAAGATATGAGAACTTACAAATACGCTATTTATATTACTTGCGCAATAACCTTGATTTCCTTCTGCATCGCATTCGCACTCAATTTTTATTGCACGGATTCCAATCCGTTTTGGTGCAATCTTCTGCTCGGTATATTTGGCAGCAGCTCATTAACTTTGCTAACATCTATTGTCGGATATAGAGTTGAACGACGTCGCACGTTCGAAGGATTTTCCTATACCACCAAGGCAATACTGCACGATTTGAACAAATATCAATATACCTGGGGATTAGAAGAAAAGGTCGATTTCTTTTTGAACTATACCGACATCAGTAAAATAGATTGGGATAGGTATTATGGAGATTTTGACTTCTTCACAAGCTTTTTCAGCAAAGATAATGATAGACGTTACATTTACGCCCAAATATATTATCCAATCGTGCAAGTTAATAATGCAATCCGTAATCACATCTGGCATTTTCGATGGTTTCGAGATGGTTCCGGAAAAAACGACGTTGCGATTAAGAAGTTTATTTGTGAAATCGAACCTCACTTGATCGAGATAACGCACACAGAAGCCGATATAACTATTATGGATATACGGAATAAACTTGTCGAGGACATTAGTTTTGAGCTAAATAATAACTATTACAAACTGATGTACGGCAAACGCATATTCAAGCGTAGTTGCGCCTCTGATAACTCTCAAAAATCATAAAGAGTATAATAACCCCTCAGTGTCCGAATGAAGTGACACTGAGGGGTTGTACTTTACTTCTCCATCGCCTTAGCCAGCTTCTTCACGAGCTGCTCACCGTACTGATACCGCAGCAGATACTCGATGGTCTGCTCCTCCAGACCGGCGGCTTCCTGCACGGTGTCGATAGCGGCCTGAACCTCGGCGGTACCGTCCGGCACAAAGGCACGGCACTGCGGTGCGGTGATGCTCGGAACCTTGCGAACAGCGTCATACCCGATCATAAAGCCCGCCTGCTGGAGCGATCTCATCTTGATATAGTTGGTTGCATTCTTGCAGATGCACTCACACTCGTAGGTCTTGCCGTTGAGCAGGACCTTTTTCTTTTCTACCACTTCGTCGTCCTCCTTCTTCGGTTCGGGTTCAACCGGCGCGGTCAGCCGTGCCTTGAACTTACGCCACAGACTTTCGTCGCATACCCACGGCTCGGGGCACAACTTGCCGGTGACATCATAGTGCCGCACGACGTGATCTACGTCAATGCCGTACTTCGCCATGAGATACTTGACCAACTCGACGGCACGGTCTACCGTCTGCGGCGTGATGGTGTACTTGCCACCTACGATGTCACTGCACATTTCCACACCCAACGAATTACGGTTCATACAAATGCCGCGTAACGGGTGATGCGAGCTCTCGAGAGCGCCGCCGCAGTGCCATGCTGCATCTCTATCACGCACGGACTGCGTAACGCTGTCCTCATCGACAAAATAGTGTGCACTTGCCCGTCGGCCTGCGCCCTGAAAATAGTGCGCGTTGCCCTCGTCGGTATCGCCGTCGTTGGCGGTATAGTGCATGACGATGTACTTGATCGAATTGCTGCCGCGGCCGGAGTAGTAGTTGCTCGAATCAGCCGGCACAAACGGAATGTTCATCAATCGTTCTCCTCCCCTAACTTATCCACTGCGTCCTTTGCTGCGGACAACATCTTCTTGAGCCACTGCGGCACGGGTGCGCCCAGGTTAACTGCATTTTCGACGATCGAGCCCAACTCCGTGAGCGTGTACCACACGACCACCAACGGGCACAGCAGTGTCGTATACTCAAACGGCAGCACGACGCCCGGCAGGTGCCCGAGCATGGCGCCGATAAGCAGATCAGCCGCACCGGCTACCATTACTACAATAACTGAGCCGATCTTGTGAAAGATGCCGTCTCGTGCCGACTTGCTCGACCACTCGCCGCAGTGCATTGCTGCTGCGGTGCCGGTGAGATAATCCACCGCCATGCAGCCCACAAACAGCACTACAAGCCAGCCGAACCAGCCCCAGAGTGAGGTCAGCAGCGCGACAACTGCCGTCACGGCCAGCTTAAAATCGTTTACTTTATCCATGGTTTTACCTACTTTCTTACGCGATAATGCGATTATATTCGTACTGTACGCGGATTGGATTGATCTCCGCATAGATGAGCGTCGTTTTCGGGTCGGTATGCCAGCCGACAGCGCATGCGACGCGAAGGTGTGCCTCATGAGATGCGGATAGAGTGGGCGCTCCGTGCAGCCGTTTACGCGGTTTCTGCGTCCTTCGTACCGCCGAACTCCGCAGGTACAAGCTCCGGCATACCGCACTCGTCCACAAGGATTTCCGCAACCTGCTTTTTCAGCTTGCTCGGCACCTGCTCAAAGGTGCATTTCTCCAAAATCACGCGCTGTGCAAAAAACATTGCCATCATAATTACCAACCTTTCTAATGAATGTAGAAAATTAAACTTCATCGTTGTAGACCTGAACGGCCATTTCAGCGATGCAGTCCTCGATAAAGTCGCTGCGTTCGGTCGCGGCGCTGACCTGCGCCTTGAGCAGCTTGTTCTCCTTCTCGCTCTCGACCAGCTTGGCGGAGATCGTGTCCAGCGCGGCTGCTGTGCCGTCCACCGCACGGGTGAGAACAGCCGTCACGCTGGTCGGGTCCTTCGCGTCCACCGTGACCGAACGCAGCGCGTAGCCGGCAAGCACCTCCACCGTGTCGCCGTCATCGGTTTTGACCGTGAGCACGGCAGCATCCAGAGCCAGCACGGCCTCGACCGACGTTTCCGCAAACGGGATCGTTAGGCTGTCGCCCTGGCACTGATAGTCCAGAGCCTTGATGTCATTTACTTTCATGGTTACCCCTTTCTGTGGTCAGTTCGCCACATACTTATTGTATTGATGCCTTACGCCCTCCTCATTCAGCTCGGCGTAGATCTGCGTCGTTGCAATGTCCTCGTGACCGAGCAGCCGCTGGATGACGGTTACGTCCATACCGCCATTTAACGCATGGGTTGCAAACGTGTGCCGGAGCAGATGCGGGTGTACCCTGCCCTCCAGTCCGGCGCGCTCACTCAGGCTGCGGACAATACGCTGGATTGCCCGAGGTTTGAGCGGCTCGTAGGGCGATTTGTTGGACACAAACAGGCCGTCGCCGCCCTTGCGCTGCATCATATACTCCTCAATCATTAGGCGGGCGCGAACACTGAAATACACCACACGGTCCTTGTCGCCCTTGCCGGTGACCTGCACCGACCGGTCTGCGAGATTGAGATCCGCCGCACGCAGCTGCGCGACCTCACTCAGACGGCAGCCGGAGGATACCAAAAATTCCACGAGTGCCTTTTCGCGGTAGCCTCGGCAGGCATCGCGCAGGCGTTCCAGTTCTTCGACGGTCAGCGCCTGTCGGGCACCCTTCTTGTCCAATTTTAAGGACTTTATCTTTGCCATGGGATTTTTCTTGATCTTCTCTTCGACCGTCAACCAGCCGAAGAACGCGCGCAGCGTGTTGATGTGCGTTTGCAGACTGGTTTCCTTCAAATGGCGGGTTTCGTCAAGGTACGCAATGTAGCCGCGAATGTCGTCTGTGGTGATCTTCGCCGTGCTCTTTTCGACCTTTGCCGCAAAACTTTCGAGGTTCGCTTTGTAGTTCTTCAGCGTCCGCTCGGACAGCCCGTCGATCTTCTTTGCACCCAGATAATACTTGATCCTGCGGTGCAAGTCGCTGCGTGTTTCGTCGCTTTCGCGCGTGATATTGTAGTCCTTCATGATAGCGGTCAGTGCTTCCGCCGTCAGCGGCGTACCGCCAGAAAAAGTGTCGGAAAGTCGCTTGATAAGCTCGGTTTTTGCGTTCAAATGTGTTTGCCCCTTTCAAGATTTGATGTATAGACATTATACATCAAGGAGCAAAAATCGGGCAATTTAGGACGCATTAGACCGCTATGGCGGCTATCCAGAAATCGCAGACAGCACTCAATGCAATCGCTGCGTCGAGCATGGCTACTGCTAAGTATGCTGCCGGCGCGGCGGGCTTGAACCCTGCTGACTATGCCGACATGACAGCCATTGCATCGTCTTCGACCGCTATGGCGGCGGTAGTGGCATCTCAGACCGCTATGGCGGCGGTAATTAACAACAGTACCGCACTCAACGCCGTAGTGTCGTCCTCGACCGCTATGGCGGCAGTAGCGGCATCTCAGACCGCTATGACGGCCGTAATTAACAGTGAAGCAGCCCGAACGGCTCTTGTAAGTTCCAGTGTCGCAAGAAAAGCACTCAAAGCATCCTCTCTGGCCGTTGAAATGTCCCTTGTTTCCTCTGACGGGCAGTATTGGAATAGCATCGGAACAAAAACGATGCGCGGTTTGATTCTCTACACAAAGGCCGGTAACACCGATAATGCTTTCACGATCACAAAGGTTGACAGCACCACACTTGCCTCTAATAATAACGCAAGAAACGCCGCAACCAGCGGAAGTACAGGATATAAGGATTGGTTGGAAGCCTTCCCGAATAGCTCGTGGGTCCTGTCCAGTATTACCTTTTACGCCTATTACCGGACCACAAAAATCAAGTATATTCCATGCTAAAACCAGTGCTTCGGTAATACGCATTAACATTCTAATGCGCACGCAACCGCGGTGATAACGCCGTATTCACCGACTTTCTCGGTTGTTTTGCAGTATCCAGACGTAACATTCAGCTTAAACCGGCCCATAAGCGCCTATATAAAGCTGCGTGATACGTCTTAGAATGTTAATGCGTAGCAAAATACTACTTGGCAAAGGCGAAAATACCGCAGCAGTAAGCGTCGCCGTTCTCGGTAAATGTGCAGCCGCCAATGCAGATATATTTAGCTTGTACGCCGCCAGTAGTGTAGTCGTCGGTGCTTTGACCGCCACCGGCTCTCGTGCTGATACTGCCTGCCGTAGTTTTCGTCTGAAGATGTGCAACGGTACCGGTAACGGAATTTCCGTTGCTCCATGCACCGATTTTCTTGCACAAGAATACAGATTCATTTGCGGTCGCGGTAGTATCAGTATTGCCGCCGGAAATAGCGCGTTTAGCTCCAGAATCAATATTGTCGAACTTCTGGCTGAAATAAGTGCTGTTTCCAACGGTAGAAAGCAATTTATCGTAATTACTCTGTAAATACGAACTTCCGGCAAGTTGAGTGCGAGCTGTACTGTTCTTCAGTGCCGCATTGAACGCCAATGCAGACGAGCATACCGCCGTCATAGCGGTCGAAGACGATGCAATCGCGTTCATGTCCGCATAGCCGCTCGGATTCAGTCCGGCCAGCTCTGCTACGGTCTTACCCATTACAGCGCTGCTTGCGTTGCTAAAGATTGCCCATGCAGAGGCATTGTTCTGTACAACCTGCAATGCGGTGCTGCTTCGGAAGATAGCCGCCATAGCGGTCGAAGATGCAGCCACAGCCGTCATAGCGGTCTGAGATGCCGCTACTGCGGACATGGCAGCCGACGACGATACCAAAGCATTGAACGCTGTACTGTTTGCGATGATCGCCGCCATAGCGGTCGAAGATGCAGCGACCGCGCTCATATCGTCATACGCGCTGCAGGACAGGCCCGCGAGCGTTGCAACGGTCTTGCCCATTGCCACGCCGCTGGCAGACAGCGCACGCCACATCAGTTCGTTCGCCATCATCGCCTTGCAGCGATCCTCGTCGCCGAGCAGCTCATCCCAGCTGTCGAACTCGTAATACTGCCCCATCCATGTGTAGACGGCATCGTTCGCCACGTCGCTGGCCAGCAGCATGGAGCGCAGCGTTTCACTGTTGCGGTCTTCCTTGCCTACCGGCGTACCCAGCACGACGGACACACCGCCGAGATTCTTCGCAAACTCTTTCGCGTGGGTCGGATTTTCGAGCAGCGTTTCCATCTTGTGCACGCCCTTGCGGTAGTTGCCTTTCAGGGCATTGCAATAGTTGATAAAGTCAAGCTGATTCACGCCTAACATTACCGTTCACCTCCGTATTCAATAGCCATGTAGCGAATTTTCACCGCTGTGGCTGTGGTTGTACTTCCGTTGACGAGCGTGTTCGCGCTATGCGACGGCGTCGATCCGGTCGAGTCGCCGGTGTAGTAGCTTCCGGTGGAAAGCGTCCGCAGGCAGTACAGAAACCCGTCCGCCGTGATGCTTTTCACCTGCACGATGCCGTCGAAGTCCTCGGCCTGGCAGACGACCTGCGGTGCAGCGTCGAACGCCTCCCTAAACTTGAACGTGTTCCAGCCTGCACCAGAATTGACGAAACTGCCAACCTCCAAAGTGGTGTCCTCCAGCTCGCCAACGTCACCGGAACCGCCGCCACTTACAGCGAGTGCAGCAAGCATTTCAAAAGCATCTTTTGGTTCCGCTGTATCCGTATTCAGACCAAGCGCAACACACACTGCATCCGGCAGTACATTTCCCTTACTATAAACACTGCCATCCTGACTGGCATTATCTGCATAAGAGAGCACGCCCTCGATGGCCTGCCCATCGTCCATCGTAATTCTGATACGATTTGCCTTACCCAGTTCTGGTAATCTATCACGCATTAAACACACCTCCTGCCTGCATAAACAAAGTATTGGCCTGTCGGATACTCGCTGCTTTCACAAGTTCCTGCAGCCAGATTTCGATACGCCCGAGATCCCACTCCAACACATTCGCCTGGTCAAAATTCATCGTACCGTTGTACACAATTTCACGCCAGTCCGGCAGAGCGAAGAAACAGTTTTGCAGTGCCTCTACGTTGCGGCGGATTCGGTCAATATCGTTCCGCGTTGGGAAATCAGCTTTTGTCCACGGAGTGTGCCGCAAAAAAACGGCTGCTGAATAACCCTGTGCTTCCAGAAAATCCGTTAGATAGGCAAGCCAGTCATTGATTCGGTTCAGGTCAGAGGCATTCCACGCGCCTTTCATCCTGCCGCCGAGCCATTCCGCGCGTTCTGCATCGGTCGCTGAACCTGCACGCACCTTGCGCATCAGCTCATTTACGCGGGCAACATCCGCAGCGGTTCGATCATAAATCAGTTTATCCGGCATTGTCCGTCACCTCCAACAAGTAGGATGGTACATTCTTCATTACGCCGTTCTCAATTTTGAACTGCTGCTTGAAGCGCCGTCCGGAAGCATTTTCATCAAATCCTGTCCACACGCTGTCAACGTCACCCAGCTCGCAGCGCATATCGCCGCGGCCATACACAGTGAACTGCGTGCGGCCGTACCACGAGAGAATATACTGCGCAGCAGCATCAGCCTGCGCCGTGGTGTGAATGAACGGATTGCTGATTGAGAGCGACTTATCCGCAGCAGCCAGTGTGCCATTTACGGTATACTCGGTATTGTCTTCATCAGCCAATCGGAACTTGATCTGTGCAATGCTGTCCTCCGGCTGGTTTTTCGGATAGCTGTTCATGTTATCTGCACCGATTGTCACACCGTCCGTTCCCTCGGGCAGGAACACTCGCAGTTTACCGGTCACTGCATCGGCGCGGAATGCGGCCTGCGCCGCCATGCACAAATACCGCAGCAAGCTGCCGCAGTTCATGTCTTTCAGTTCATCTGCGCTGTTCACCGTGAGCGCGATCTGTCCAAGCGGCTCATCCACAGCCCAACAGTTTGTGAAATTCTCGCCGAGCAGCGCCACCATCGACGCAATCCAACCAGACAGTGTTGTCGGCAGCGTTGTCGGAACATTATAGTCACGGTCAGCCAACAGACCGATAATATCTACCAGCTTGAACTCTATCGTCAGACCGTAAGCGTCGGTTTCCCAGCCTCCGGACTGCTGATAATACACGCCCAACGGCAGATACTCCGCGCCGCTCGCAGTTTCCACACCCATGGACACCTGGATTCCCTGCCGTTCCTCGATGGACTGAAACAGACCGGAACGGTTGTACGGATTGAAGCGCTTCTTCTTGTTGTGAACCTGCAAACTGCAAGTGCCGTAGGGCGTTTTCATGCAGTTAAAGGCAATCTCCTGCATAACGTCGATAGAGTACAACGTATCCGCATCCCAGCTTTCATATATGCCCGGTACGATCTCAACCATACGGACAAACCGGTGCGGCAGGCTCCATTTTGCAAAGGTCACGCGGATTGCAGTAACATCATGCACGGTAAAACCCTCGAAGTAAACGCTGGCATCTGTGTTACCGGTAACCGTTTCCCGATAACCGACGGTATCGCCGCTCATGACCTCGATCGTAAAGTCCGTACCGAGGCCGTCACATTCGTTTTGCGAAAAATATACCGAGCACGCCTGCATGATGCCGAGGTTATGCACATTCAGCTGCACCCACGGTCTCACGGCGAAAGTCTTGTCGTCCTGACTAAGCACGGCACCGACAAAGCCGTTTTCACCTGTGATATTCGGCATACCCGGATGCAGCGCACGAGAGCCATCCAGCGTCCAGCGTTCGCTTTCCAGACTGGCGTACAGCGTGGGCGTGTCGAACACCTTGTTGCACAGCTCTTGTGATACAGATACCCACGACTGTCCCGAACTTGTAACCGGATCATAAACCAGATCAGGGTCGGTGATGTCGATGAGCGCACGCGGCAGTATACGCCGATAACCGGCTGTGATGGCCTGCGCATACGCATTACTTACCTGCTGCATCAGCTTCCCTCCACTTCTTCCAGTGTAAATGCGATGTTATTCCACAGTCCTACACCGTCCCGTGAAAACGCAAACTGCGGTGTAGGCTGCTTAGTGCAGCGAAACAAGGCGCTCTGCATACTGTCCGAAAGCGGATCGAGGAACTGCACCGAGAGGTCGCTGCGCGAACGCAGCGCCGTCAGCAGGCGGCGCATGAGGTCGTTTCCCATGTAGTCATAGGAATACTCGATCACGTGCACGCTTGACCTTACCTCGGTCACAAGCCGACCGGAGATCATGCGGATGCTCTCGCCCAGCTCCTGCTCATAACACTTGTACTTGCCGTTTTTGGTTTCCGGCAGGTCAATGCCGTTGATACTTAATTGTGTCATCAGAAATCACGCTCCACTTCCGGAGATTGTTTTGCAGCGGCTCGGATACTCGGCAGCAGCCAGCGGGCGATCTCCATGCCCTCTCCTGTCTGCAGGATGATGGTTGCCGGTCCGTCCTGCTGCGGCACCGCTGCACCGGCAGTCAGTGTGCCGATAGCGTTTACAAGAGCAGCGGTCTGCTGTTCTGCAAGCTGCCGAGCCTGCGGCAGCGTAAAGCCGGACGGTGTGTTCGCATCCATATACGCCTGCGTTTCCGATGCGGTCAGCACGCGCTCGCCCTTGTGCAGTTCGGCAATATAGCCGTCAAACGGCACATAATCCAGACCGGCAGCATGAGAGCCGTTTTTCTTAGACGAGGATTTAGAAGAAGAACCGCTGAAGCTGAGTGCGGCATCAATGGTCGCTCTGACCTCGCTGGCGATGCGCCGTGCCTGTGCCATGATTGCACTCTCCTGCGACTTCATGCCATCCATCAGGTACTGTGCAAATTCCTTACCACTGCCATAGCCGATATTGTTCAGTTCCTCAAGGCCCTGCGTAAGCGTATCACCGTAAGCCTCGCTAAGCGCCTGAAACTCGGACTGATAGAATTTCTGAGCAATTTCCAGTGCACGCTGCTGTTTGGTTTCCCACGCAGTAACATAATCCTCAAACTTGTCATCGCTCATCGCCAGCAGCTTCTCGCCGTAGCCGATGGCATCGTCTATATTCATGGAAGCGATCTCGTCGAGCAAATCATCCGAAATGCCACGCTCGTCCCGCAAACGGGTCAGAACTTCTTCATAACGGTTGAGCGCATCGATCTGTTTATTCAGATCCTCAACCTGATACCGCCCGTCCTTCTCTTGGAACAAGTCACCGTAATCCGACAGGCGTTTGACCATGCTTTCCTGCTTCTTTGCCGCTTCGTCCCAGGCATCCTCAATTTCATCAAGCGTATTCTGCGTCTGCTTGGCGAAATTCTCTGCGGTCTTGGTCGTGCTCTCGATGGAATCCACATAGTAGTCCATGTAGTCGTCGATAAGCTCTTTTGCCTCGTCATTATCCTTGAACTGCTCGGTGAGCAGCTTTTTCGCCTGCTCTGCCTGTTTTTTCAGTTCGGTTTCCTGCGACTTGAAACCGTCGATCAGCGCATCGATCTGCGCCTCACCGGCAGTGAACATTGTCTTGTTGCTGCCGGTAAAGGTTTCACGCATCTGCTGCGCGACCTTGCGCGCCTGCAAGGTGACCATTGCACTCTTGGCCGCCAGACCGAGGATCAGGCCTTGTACAGTATCCTGACCGGCACGGTACATCGCACGGGACGGTGAATGCTGATCCATCCCGGCCTTGTATGCTGCCATGTAAGCCGCCGCAGCGCGGCTGCCTGCCGCCGAGGCTTCTCTTACCTTGGAATTCAAGCCGTTAATAAGGCCCTGCGCAGAATCCGAACCGGCTCTGTACATCTCGTCGCGCTTATTAGCGGCCTGTACTGCCTTGTTCATTGCAGCCTGTACCTCGGTATCGGCGCCCGCCATGGCATCTGCCATGGCATCCTTACCGGCGGACACTTCGCCCATCGACTTGACGATCTGTGCGATCTCCGCGTCTGTCGCACCGGCAAGACCGGCCAGAATAGCAGCGCTTTCGGTCGATCCGTCAGCCAGTGCAGCCGCCAGCTGCTCGATGCCCTCGATATTGCGGTTCTGCAGGCTCTGCATATTGGCCGCATAGTTCTGCATATAAGTGACTTGACTTTGCAGAGCGGCCTGTACGGTCGATGCGGAAGTTTTGGTCGTGTTGTCCATCTTCTCCCACTGACCGATCTGACTCTCAATGCTTTCGACCGCCTTGGCTGCCGTTTCGTTGTAAAGCTGCACATAGGCGTCGTATGCCTGCTCGGCCGAGGTCGCAGCCTTTTGCAGCTCCTCCGGCAGTTCGGCAGTTGCCTCCGCGAGCTCCGGAGAGGCTTCTGCGTTCTGCTCCATAGCCTCGGTCAGCCGGTCAAGCTCATCCGACAGTTCGCCGCTGGCTTCGGCGCCCTCATCAACGGCATCGTTCACCGTCTGCTGCTGATCGCGCAGCTCGGCGGCAGCTTCGGCATTGGCGTTGATAGCCTCGTTGTTGCTGTACAATTCGCTTTCCAGTTCGGCACGGCGTGCGAGGTCATCATCGCCGAGGGCCGCCAGTTCGTCATAAATCTCAGCGTTCCGCTCATTCAGAGAGTTGTTCTCCTCGGTCAGCGCGTTTTCCTGCTCTCGCAGGTCATTGAGCGCCGCACGATTGGTCGCCAGTTCCACCTCAACATCAGCCTGCTGCTGTAGCAGCTCAGTCTTGCGCTCATCAAATGCAGTGTCGATGGCAGCCTGTTTCTGGGCTTCGATGTTCTCGAGCAGTTTTTCCGTGTTCTCGCTCAAAGAACCGGTATTCTCGTCAATAGTGAGATTGAGGTCCGGATACAGTGCGTTCAGCTTGCCGACCAGCACGCTCATTTCCGCCTGACTTTCGCTTGTCGCGTTGCCCTGCTCCTGCAATTCCCGCAGACGGGCAACGTAACCGGAGGCGGTTTCGGCACTGGCCGCAGCCGTAGCAGCTGCATCTGCTGTGGCGGTCTGACTTTCCGCGACAGCATCCTTTGCACTGCGTGCCGCCTCGGTCATATCAGAGAACGATTCGGTATCATCATCGACCGTCAGCGCCAGCGTAGCAAACGCAGCGATGGCGGCAACTGCAGCTGTGCCGACCAGATACATCGGATTTGCGTCCAGAATGGCGTTGAATGCGGTCGTTGCGATCTCTGCCGCCTTGACGCCTACCGTATAGGCGGTCACGCTTGCCGTTACCACGCCCATCGCCACAGCCGCAGCGGTAAACGCCTGCACGAGCGCCGGATTCTGCTCGATGAACTGCGACGCCCAGACAAAGCCCTCGGTCCCTGCGTCCGCAAGATTGCCGAGTGCCGGTGTCAGCGCATCACCGATCGCCGCCTGCAAGCCGACAGCTGCGTTTTTGCACATCTCGATTCGGCTTTCGGTCGTTGCATAGCGTTTTCCGGCTTCTTCGCTGAGTGCGGTGTTCTCCGACCACGCCTGCGAGGACAGCGCGACCGCGCCGCTCAAGGTATCACTTGCCAGCGCAAGGCTTTTGAGCATATTGCTCTGCCGTACACCAGACAGGCCCATCTCATCCAGCACCAGCACAGCGCTTTCGCCCTTTTCGTCCAGCTGTCCCAGACCGGCGATAAACTTCTGGATCGCTGTGATCGGGCTGGTACTCCACAGCTTGGCAAACTCGGTTGCGGACACGCCTGCCACATCGGCAAACTGCTGCAGGCTGTCACCGCCCTTTGCGGCGGCGCTTTCGATGGCGGAAAGCGTCTGTGTCATTGCCGTGCCGCCTGCCTCGGCTTCAATGCCGACCGAGCTCATCGCCGTGGCAAGCGCCATGATCTCGCTTTCGCTCAGTCCGGCAAGCGTACCTGCCGAGGCAAGCCGCGTAGACATCGCCACAATATCCGCCTCGGTGGTAGCGAAGTTGTTGCCGAGCGCAACGACCGTCGAACCCAGACGTCCGTAATCCTCCGCAGCCGTGCCGGTAATGTTGGCAAACTTGGCGAAGGCACTTGCTGCCTCATCGGCGGTAAGGTTGGTACTGTTGCCCAGGTCGATCATCGTCCGCGTAAACGACAGCACATCATCGGTCGCAATGCCGAGCTGTCCTGCCGATTCCGCAACGGCGGATATCTCGGTCGTAGTGGCCGGAATTTCCGTTGCCATCTGTCGGATGCCGTCCGAAATCGCGGAAAGCTGTGCATCTGTGCCGTCAACCGTTTTGAACACACCAGTGATGGCGCTTTCAAACTCGACCGATGCCGCAACGCAGCTTTTCAGCCCCTCGGCAATCGTCCGCAGACCTCCGGCAACACCTGCCGCCGCCAAAGAAGATGCCAGCGTATCAATGGCATTCGCCGTACCCTTTGTCTGATTGCCAAACTCATCAATGCTGCTTGCCGTATCGCGGAAGCTGTGCTCTGCCTCCTGCATATACTGGTTGTTGCGCTGCACCTCGGTTCCGAGGTCGTTCAGGTCGCTTTCGGCATAGTTGAGCTGACGCTGCCACTCACTGACACCACGGGCCGCCGCCTGCTCTTTTGCCTCAGAGGCTTCCAGCGCGGCGCTCAGTTCCGTTATCTCGTTCTGGAGCTTTTCCTGCTCCTCTGCCGTATCACCGGTGCTGTTTTTCAGCCGGTCAAGCTCCTGCTGTGCGGCAGTCAGTCTTGCGCGGTATTCCTCAGTTGCGGAAGCGTGGTTCTGCTGGGCGCTCTGGGCGTTCTCCAATGCCGCTTTCAGAGTTTCTACTTTCTGTTTCTGCGCTTCAAATGCGCGGCCGAGTGCCTCACCCTTGGCTTTCAGCGCTTCCATGCTGTTTGCGCTCGTCTGATACTTGCTCTGCACCAGTGTCAGCTCGGAGCGCATGGTTTTTATTTCATTGTTGCAGTCGCGGATCGCCTGCTTATAGGCACTTTCGCCCTCAATGGCAAGCCTTGTACTGATTTTTCGTGTAGCCATTGTTTTTCACTCCAAAAAGCGTTGCATTCTGCCCTGTTTTATGCTATATTGAAAGCACAAAGGAGGGTTTTTCATGGGTGCTGTTTTTATCTATCTTCCGGTCGGTATTACGGCTGTGATCGGCTTTGCCTGCGGTATCGGTTACGTTATCCGTGAAAACCACCGCAAAAAGTGCCGTCGTGCGCGTGACCTTGCCATTGCGAATCTGGCGCAGCAGCAGGGTATCACCCTGTACGAAGCCCGTAGGATCATAGAAAACGACTAAGCACCGTCCGTCATGGGCGGTGTTTTTATATGTCCTGCTTGGGCGGACGGTGCGCTCTGGCGTAGCTTTCCAACAGGTCGAACACCACGCCGACCGGCAGCAGCAGTGTTTCCTTCACGCCCAGACCGTTCACGGCTCCGATGCGGAGATAGTCTGCTTTGACCGCTTTGCGGTTCTTTTTTTTTGCAGTTCAGCCAGTCCGAGGTCGGTTTCCTCCTCCGGTACATCGCGCTTGTAGCCGCGCATGAGTGCCTCCAGCACTGACTGACGCATAGCAATCACGTCATAGGGCATGACCGCAGCACGCAGTCGCTCCTCGTCCGGCGTTTCGCCCCTGTCGTAGCCCTCATATCGTCGAGCCAGCTCTCCCTGTTCCGCAAGCAGGCAGAACACGCGGCACAGATTGACAAAGCCCTCCGCGGTATTGTCCTGTACAATCTCGCCAAGCTGACGGTTCTCGAACATATCCTGCGCAGCAAACATCGCATAGCCGTTGAACAGCAGGTGATATTCCGTGCCGCACACGGTCGTTTTTACCTCATTCATATCATTTCCTCCGAAATGGAAAGGGACTGAGCAGTTTCGTCAGTCCCTTTTTCGCATTTATCAGCCGCCGGCAACAGCCAGCTTTTCCTTCAGCCATGCAAGCGCACTCGCCTCGGCGCCGTCACCGGTAAACTCCTTGGTGATACGCCAGTCGCCGGTATTGCACGCGAACACGGTCAGCGTGGTCGGCGTGGTGCCAAAGGTAATGCTGTTGCCACGGGTTGCCGCATTGTCGTTGCCGAGCGCCGCGCGTACCTTGGGATAGAAACAGCCCTTATACACCTTCTGGCCGTCGCGCATGAGCACCTTATAGTAGCCGAAGCCGCCGTACGGCGCGGTATCGCCCTTATTGAATTTCAGCTCACCCGTGCTGCCGGAATCGCCGGTCGCACCGTAGATCACCTTTGCTACCGCGTCGGTCATATCATCGGTTTCCAGCGCTACCGTACCGGAAGCAAACTCGGAAAGCTGCTCTTTGAGCGCATCATCCGCGTACAGCTCGCCGCTGGCGAGGTTGACGGTCAGGTTTGCGCTGACCAGTGCGCCAACGGTCACTGCCGTGTCATAGGTCGGCAGTGCTGCCGCCGGTTCGGTCTTGAACGGAGCGAACATCGGGCATTTTGCTCCAAACTGTGCCATAGTTTTTTCCTCCTTACAGTCCCTTGGACGTTAGATAGTCGTTGAATTTCTGTTCTTCCTGCTGTACCGCCTCTCCGGCGGCACGTTCTGCACCGTCGCGCATGAACGGGCGCGGCGGCTGGTTCTTCTTGCCGTATTCGTTGATATAAGCGACCTCGGCATTGCGTTTGGTCTTGTTCGGACCATTCGCGGTACTGCCTTTCGGATAAATATACACAGCCTTGCCGTCTGTCGTCTTGCGCGGTGCATCGTGTCCGATCGCGCCGAGCGTAACGCCGGTACGATGTACGCCGTAGCTTTCGCCGGTTTCCCTGGTCACGCGCTCCACAACCTTTGCGCCTGCCTCCAGCATACCGTCCAGTACGCTGTCCGGCATCTCGGAAAGCTCATCAAACGCGATGATCAGCTCATCAAAACCGTTCATGCTAATCCCCATCGTTCCAGCCTCCTGCGTATTCACACTCGAAAATGTAGTGCTGACCGGTGCTGTCCGAGGCATTCTCGACCTGCGGTGCGGTAAAATCGGCGGCAAGCAGTGCTTTCCGCAGCAGACGGCGCGTTTTCAGCGTATTCTCGCCGCGCGGCGCGAACAAATGCACCTGCACGAGATAAACTGCCGCCTGCGGCGCGTCATCGCTGAACGCCTGCGGCAGTTCGGTGTACTGAAACGTGCAGTAGGTCGTTTCCTCGCCGGTGTACAGGTCAGGAACGCATACAGAAACCACCGGCAGCACCGCTGCCCGGATTTTATTGTTCATGCTCATGCTATCCCTCCTGCGTCAGCCGTTCGCACCAGATTTCCATATACTCTCGCGTATCGCCGTAACGGTTAAGATACACGATCTCGTAATCTGTTCCGGCGTACCGCACAAGCATCTTCCGATCAATGGACTTTGCCGTGTGACGAATGAGAAACCGCACCTTTGTCCGTGCAAAATCCGCATTCGCCTGTACCAGCTCAGTACCGCTGACCTGTGTCAGCTTAGCCGAGCAGGTATGCACCACGGTTTCCGTCACGGTGTCGTAGCCGTCCGCGTCGGCGGTACGGTCGCGCCGAATGATCTGAATACGGTGCTTCAGTTCTCCGGGATTGATATTCATAGCAGGTTCCTCGCGTGCAGGTCCAGAATACTGCTTACTACGCGGTTCGCATTGGCAGCATAGCGGGTATCCGGATACATCGTGCGGTTATCGTAAAGATCCTGGCACAGCACAAGGAACGCAATGGAAACGTCCTCATACCTGTCCAGTTCTGCTGCTGAAATCCCGGTATAGTGTTCGATATACGACCGCGCAGCCTGCATGACGGCGGCGAGCAGATTTTCATCATACTCGCCGTCCTCCAAACGCAGATAGCCAGCGGCGGTCCCTATCGTGATCTCGCTCAGCTTCATGCGCTGTCATCCTTTCCGTTACGCAGATTTCATATTGAGCACGGCCAGTTTCTGGCTGTCCGTTACCTTGCTGTCGAACTCGAACCATGCCACAACGCCGATGGCGTGCTGGGTGGCGTACTTCTCGCGCAGCACCTGAATGGAGATATCCTCACGCAGGTTGACCGACAGGCCGCTGTAATCGCCATACAGTACAGCGCTTGCACCTGCCGCCAGCTTCGGCATATTGTCGGACAGATACACCGGCTTGCCGAGCAGACGGTACGGAAACTCACCGGTTACATCGTCCTGCAGCAGATAACGGCCGTTGGAATCCTTGAGCTTCTTGAGCGAAGTAAAGGTTTCGGGCGCCATCGTCCAGCAGGCATTCGCCTGATAGACCTGCTTGACCTGTGCCTGCAGCTCGATCAGCTCATCGGCAGTGATAGCCGTTGCCGATGCCGCAGTAACAGCAGTCGGCGTAGAGAGTGCACCGGTCGCCTTGCCGGAGGTGCCATTCAGCAGCTCCTTTTCAAGGAACAGCGCGATCTCCTCTGCCATCTGGTTGATGATGAAGTCGGTGACATTGAACACGCTGTTGTTCTCCACGCTGTTGCCGATCAGGGTCAGCGCGCCGGCCAGATAGCCGCTCAGATCGACCGAGGTAAACTTACCAGAATCAGCGGTCAGCTCGGTAAATTCGGTCTGGTAGCCGACAGCAATGTCATGCGTGGTGTTCGCCTTGCCCCATACCGGCACCTTGAGAGTACCGTTCACGCGGTAGATAGTCGCGCCGGACAGGATCGGGCAGCGGTCGCGCACAGCAGTTACGATGCGGTCCGCAATGCTGGTCGGAATAATCGCACCGTTGTTTGCCATGGTCAGATTCTGTTCACCAGCACGCAGTTCGGGTGCGCGGCCGAGCACATAATCGACAAAGGCGCTCTCCTCTGCGGCAGCACGTTCCTCCGCAGCAGTCGGTGCCAGAGTGTTGGCGGCGCTGCGGGCACGTTCCTCGCGCTCGATGGTTGCATCAATGGCGCGCAGCTCGTTCTCTGCCGCGTCGAACTGTGCGGCTTCTTCCTCGGTCATGGCGCGGCACTCGGTATCCGCCGTGCTGACCAGGGTTTCCATGTTCTGACGCAGCTCCTCGCGGCGCTCCATCAGTGCTTTCAGATTGGTCATTTAGGTTCCTTCCTTTCTCGTTACCGCCTGCACACGCTTGCGATAGGCGGTGTTGTCATATTTCGGGGTGATCTGCTCAACCTGCAGCGGCGTTTCAATCGTGCGCGTTTCAATCTCGACCTGTGTGTCTGCACGAACCTCGACCGAGGTCGCAGAGTACACCGGCGTTTTGCGAACGACCAACGTCAAATGGTCCAGATCGAGCGATTTGACCTTTCGCAGCGGCAGCTCATCGGCGCGAGGCTCCACCTCGTCCTGTACATTGTACATTCCGAAGCTCCAGCCCTTGACCTTGCCCTTTTTCGCAAGCTCAATGAGGGTTTCATCCGTCACCAGCACATCAGCGTGCAGACCAATGTCGTCCTCGAACATCTTAAGCGTGCCGTCATCCGTGCTAGCGTACACATGGCTGTTGTCGTGATCGACCGTGACCGTGATGTTGCCCGCTCTGCCGATCGCCTGTTCAAACGCGCGCGGCTCGATCTCCTCGATGACCTTGCCGTGCGGCGTGATGACCGGGCGGCTGCGTTTTCCGGTAACATTCACATAACCGGAGATATGGGCGCCGTCTGCGCGAATTTCGATTTTCATAGCGTTTCACCTCCTTCCTGCGGTACCTGCAGCGTTTGTTCTGTCATGCGCTGCATCTGATTGGTATTCGGCGTGTAGATAGTATTGGTTTTCGGGTCGTAGAGAACGTCCTGCAAGCCCAGCTTGATCCATGTCAGGCCGAGCGGCTCCATGTCCTCTGCAAAGCGAACCTCGTCCACCTGCATGAAGTTGGCATCGAGTGCGGTCTTGTAGGCATCAAACCGTTCTTTCATGCTGCCCTTGAGCAGTTCCTTAGTATCGAACGCCCAGTACAGCGAGCCTTTCTCTTTCTCCAGCAGCAGATCACGGTTGAGCGCACACTCGATGACTTTCATCAGAGGGATTGCCGCCAGTTTGGCAAGGCTTGCCGTATCGCCGGCCGTGCCGCCCATCTCGGCGGTAGAGATATGAAAGATCTTCGCAAACTCCTCTGCGTTGGACTGCTTGTTTTCGTTAAGCTGCATCTCGACCGAGGTGTTGCTGCTCTCCTGAAAGCGGATACCGTTGTTGAGAATAACTACATTGTCGCTGCTGTTACTGTACAGATTGGCGAATGCCTGCTTGAGTTCGTCCATTGAGGCTTTATCGAGGCGTTTCTCACTCTGGAGGAAACCCTTTTTGTTGCCACCCTTTTTAACGAGATACAGCTCAAAGCACAGCGACTGATACGCAACCTCGATCAGCTTGGCATTTTCCTCGGTGATGGGTACACCGACCGCACCGTCTTTTGTGTTGCGCAGCAGCTTGAGAAAGTCGAACGGACGATAGACCGTGCCATCTACCAGCAGATCAAAGTCCTTGAAGATGGCATCTGTATTGCGGTTCACTGCTACGCGGCTCTCATCTACATAATGCAGACTGCGAATTTCTCCGCGCACGCGGTTGATGTAGGCATAGCCGCCTTTACCGGTGTAATAATCGCGAATCATCGCGTGCCAGAACTCATTCGCGTTCAGCGTATCGCCGGTTTCGTCATTCAGCAGGCGCACCCGAGGGTCGTTCGGCACCTCAATCGCTTTGCCGTTTTCCTCCCGGTAGAGCTTTACCGGCGTACCGGCTACCACGTTGGCGATCAGGTCGATACCTCCGCTGACCGTCGGCACCTGTAAAGCCATCTGCTTGGTTGCTTTGCCGCTGCCGAGCAGTGCGGTCAGCAGCGCATCTTCAAACATGGTTTCGTCCGGGTCGGCGCGAATCTCCTGGCGCCGAAAGCGTTTCAGCAGTCCCATTTGCTTGTCCTCCTTATGTCTGTGCAATGAAATCCTCGCTGCCGAACAGCATATCTTGCTCGATCAGGTAGGTGGCATTCAGCAGAGCGACCACCATATCCACCTTGCCGGAGGATTTCTTCTTGTTGACGTATTTATTCAGGTTAGTGTCCTCGGTGCAGCGTGCGTTCTGAAAGTTGATCTCCAGCATTGCATTTTCATCGTACCGGAATCGACGACCAAGGATTTTCTCTTTCAGCAGTTTGGTCGGACTGTGCAGCACACTCGAATGCTGCTTGATCTCTACGCACTCCATACCGGAGGCCTCCAGCTTCTGCACAGTCGAGATAGCGTTCCAGCGGTCATAGCCGCACTGGATCACGCGCACACCATACTGTTCCTCCAGTCCGAGAATGAACTGCTCGATAAAACCGTAGTCGATGACCTCATCACCGCAGGCAAAGCACGCGCCCTGCCGGATCAGCCGGTCGTAGTCCACATTCTCTTTCTTTGTTTTGAACAGCTTTCGGTCCGCAGGAAGAAACCCCCACACTTTTGCGTAGAGTATACCGTCCTCGGCGGTCGCCATCGCAACGGCGGTATTATCGTCCGTCTGCGACAGGTCAAGCCCGAGATAGACCGGTTTGCCGCGCCAGAAATCGAGGTCTTCCTCGCGGCGGCACTCCCGCACCTTTGCAATATCCACATAGCCCTCTACGCCGAGGCCCTTATACTTGATATTGCAGTGCTTACACAGGAAGTTCTCACGCTTGTTTTCGTAGAGAATCGCCATGGTGCGCATATCGCACACCGCCTCAAAGATATTCGGATTGCTGACAGCTGCCGGATTCGCCTGATAGATTACGGTGTCGTCTGTCTGCCAACGGTCGCGCATGGTCAGCTCGGTGTCCGGTTCGTACAGCAGAGAAAAACGCCTGCCGGAAATCAGTCCATCGAGTACCTTTTTTGAGATGTCGATCTCGTCCAGCATGGCGTTGTTGTCGTTCGGGTATTGGGTGGAAATGATAATGCCCAGCTTGGAACGCAGCGTGATCTGTGAGGAACGCATGGCCTCGATTGGGTAAGCATCCATCGCACCGGCCTCATCCGCAAGAAAAGCGTTCGCCAGCTTGCCGTCCATCTTGTCCTGCGAATAGGCAAGCGGCACATACTCGCTGTCCGTCAGACGGCAGCGTATCTCGCTGCGCAGCACCTTGAACACGCTTTCGTCTGCCAGCGCAGGCGATGACTTGATGATCTTCCGAATGGCGATCTTCAGCTCGCTCGACAGCTTGAGGTCCGGTGCGACCGAGAAAAAACGAGAAAATACCGGCTCGGTCAGCATGAGCAGAATGAAAATGACCGCACTGTTGAAGGTCTTGAAGTTCTTGCGGGCAATTTCCAGCAGAGCGGTTTCATAGTAGCGGCGGCCGTCCGTTGTTTTGGTGCAGAACACCGCCGTGATGAGCAGCCACGCATAGTCCTCCAGTCCGTCATACATCGGGCAGTTCAGATCCGGATGAATCATCAGCCGCAGCAGCTTGCAAATGCGCTTGTATGCCTTCTCATCGATGAGCGCCTCCGTGTTCCGTCCCTCTGCGATGTCCAACCACTGTGCAGCCTGTAGCTTAACGTAGTGCGGAGCCTTTGGATTATCATGCTGCACACACCAGCGGGCGTAGCGCACGGCGCGGCTGTCAAGGATCGTCATCGTTCAGAATCCCCATCAGTGGATTTTTCGGCTCGGCTGTGGTTTTAGGGATGCTTCGCATGGCCGCCGAAATGGTCATAGCGCACTCTTTCTCAATGTCGAGCATCATACGGCGCTTGGTTTGGAGCTGCTTGTCCACAGCAAGAATGTTCTTCTGCATCTGTGCCTGATATTTGTATCGGTCTGTAGCTTCCAGTTCGGTATTCTCGGTCAGCTCGTCCAGCTGATCGGAAAACAACTGCCGCTTGCGCTCAAAGTCCAAACACTCAGCGTGCAGCATACAGTACCGATTGATCGTCGCCTCGTACAGCGCCTCATTCTTTCCGGCAGCTTCGAGCAGTCCCCTGATACGCTGCCATTCCTTATGTGCTTTCTCATTGTCTTTGACCTCCGGACGCTCCCGCATCTTCTTTCCGGTAATGAGGGCATTTTCCGCAGCGGCACGCTGCCGCAGCTCTGCTTTCGTCCGGTGCGAACGCTTTTCTTCGCCCAGCACAGCAGTCGCTTTACTTGGTCGGCTCATTCGTCCTCACTCCTTTGCTAAACTTATTTTGGGAATTATTTTTACGCCGAGGTCCGCGGTTGGTGTACAGCCGCTCACGCTCAAAAATTCTGCGTGTCCGGGGGGATATTGTTTCGTTTTTTCGCAAGCTGTCGCAAAAAATCAGCGGATATTGCACCGGAATCTGCTTTTTTGTGGCATTTTTCGCACAAACACACGAGGTTATCATCGTCCAGTAATAGATCAGGGCGTTCCCGCAGCTTGATGATGTGGTGGGTTTCCAGTCCATCCCATGTGAGCACCCCCTGTGAAAGACAGTTCTCGCACAGGTAGTGACTGTCTGTTTTAATCTGCTCCGCTTTGTGTTTCCATGCTCGCGTGTTGCGTCCGCGCTCGCTTTCTTCGCGTCGATATTTCTTCGGCGGTCTGCGTCCGCAGTCCTCTCGACTGTCGTGGATCCGTCCGCACCACGGACAGGCTTTCAGCATAACGGCTTCTTCCTTTCGAATATGAAAAAGCACCCTCGAACGAGAGTGCTCTTTCAGAGAGATGTACTCCAATGGCATGAAGCAGGAGGTCACAGGGTCTGCATTTCACCCCTGCAAACTTCATGGTAACAGAATATCATGGTTTTAGGTGCATGAACCGCCAAAATAAAATATTTATGGTAAATCCAAATTCTTTCCTACTCGCCGAATAAACTCAGCGTTCCACCTCTGACCGGTTCTGTCGCTTACTCCGACACACATCGCCGCGCCGTACAGCGTATGGCTGCGCTTCCAGTACACGCGGTCGATCAGCTCCATGCGCTGGTGGCCGTGCTTCATGCGCTCAGTTTCCGAGATGGCAGCCCGCACCGCATCATACCGTCGCTGCTCCTTGTCAGTCAGCCGGTCAACGACCGCGCGCTCCACCGGATTGCTGTTCGTGCCGCCGTGCCCGCCGCCTGTGCCGTAAGCCGGTGTGCAGGGCATGTCACCCACACTCTCCGCCTTGCGCGCGAGCGCCGGATATGACCGGATGATGCGCTTCGTGTACTCCCACCAGTCCTCACGCTTGTTCAATGCTTCCCCTCCCTGTCCGTAATGCCGTAGCGCCACACGAGGTAGCGCCGAACCTTATCGCTGTATTTAGTCATGCGACGTCACCGTAACCGGAATGATCATCTCCGGCAGGAAATTCACCTCGTAGTGGAACTTGTCCACGTAAGCGCCGCTGACGTCCTCCACAACGTAGATCGTCCAGTCGTTGAGGTACACAAGGTGTTTCTTGTAAACGCCCTGCCCGGTTTCGACAGTCACCTCCAGCTCGTTCTCGCTGTTGTTCGAGATGGCGAAGTTGCCGATCAGCTCAAACACCGGCTTGTCCGTACGCGCGTTGATGACTTCCAGACGGCGCGTGACGTTGAAATTGTCCGCCTCCTTCGAGATGTTGTACGCAACGCGCTCGCTCTCCCTGCAGGCCGACAGACTACACATCATAGCACCGCAGAGCAGTGCCGCCATGATTTTCTTTTTCATTTTTGTTCCTCCATGTATTTTCTCATAATTTGAACCGCCACGCGCAGAACGTCTCGTCGCAGTCAATGCAGAGCCGCGCCTCCGGGTTCATATGACCGGTGCAGCCCATGCAGCCGCCGAGGCGCTTGAGCTGCGCAAGCAGCGTGTCGCGTTCCTTTGCGACCTGCTCCAGCGCGTGTTCATACAGGCTCAGCCGCACCGCGGCCTCCCGCGCGATCGCGCAGCCATGCACGCCGCAGTTGTGCTCATGCCCGCAGCCGAGGCAGACCAGCGAGCCGGTCTGCACTTTCATCTGCTCCATAGCTTTGATGAGATCATCAGTTTTCATCAGTCGTCACTTCCCATCTCAATTTCATTTCCGCCGGATAAAGATCCGTTTCCGGGCAGCGAGCGCCTGTCCAACGCAGGCCGCCGGCCTTCCCCATGCACTTCCAGCCAGCGGCTTTCAGGCTTGTCCCCGGTTCGCTCTCCAGAATGTACGTTATCAGTCGCTTGTATCCCATCGCCCGGGCAACTCGCCATGCGGCAGCGTAGAGCATGGAGCACGCATTGCGCGTGCCGTCCGTGCACAGCCGATTGACCTCCAGTGTCCAGTAATCGTCAAGGTGGCGCGACACCGGTCGGCCTACAATAGCAACACCGACGATTTCCTGCCCATCCGCACAAGCAATCGAAAACTTATGTCCGACCGTCGGCTTGTGATGACGGTGATGATCTCTTACATAGGCGTTTGCACCTCGCAGCGAGATCGGTACGATTTTAAGCGCCATGGTTAAGCAACTCCTTCCGCAGCTCTTTGAGCTTGTCCGTCAGCAGGCTCTCGGCCTTGCTCCCGGCTTTCAGCTTGCCGCCCTTGTCGCAGAGATTGAAACGCGGACGGTTGACATTGCCCATGCCCATGCCCATGCTGCCGCCCGGAAAGAAGTCGTCGCCCTCATACCAGCTGGCCGTAAAGAACGAGCCATCCGGCAGGTCGAGCCGGTACACGCTAAGACCGATCTCGGGCGCCTTGTGCCAGATGCCCCAGTTCTGCCAGCCAGACAGCACGGCCTTGCGCTTGCTCTCGTTGGTCAGGGCGAGAATGTCCTGACGGGTCAGTTCCAGTATCATACTTCCCCTCCCAACTCTTTCAATCGTGTCATCGGACACTGCTCGCACTTGTCCACCAGTGCCTCATAGTCCAGTTCAAAAGGAAACTTACAATACTCATCGCAGATCTCACCTGCGTACTTGTTCACTGCCTGCACCCAGCAGGACGGGTGGAACACCGGTGCAGCCTTAACCGGCTCCCCACAGAATTTACACTTTGCCATGCTGCACCTCCATCTCCCGCACGCAGCAGCGCACCGCTGCTCTTGGATACCCGATCTCCTTGCTGATCTTCGCCGCCGTCCAGCCCTGCGCGGCAAGGCTTCGGATTTTCCGCTGTTCCTCGTCTGTCAGCAGCACCCCGCGCTTTTTCAGCTTGGCAGTGACGGTTTTCTCGTTCCGTCCCGCCATTTCCGAGATGTCCGCAACGGACTTGCCCTGCCGGTACCACTTGCACCACGTGTCCACATCGGCGGCGGTCACCGGACCATGCACGCCTTTCTGCGGCACGCAAAGCGCCGGCTCAACGCTGATTGGCTGAGCAGCCACATTACACGCCAGTCCGCGCACATCGCGCCGCAGCGTGAAGCGGCATTCGCGCACACGCCCGAGCCTGCCGTCCAATGCCCTGTATGTACGCTCCACGACCTCAAAACGCCCCTTCGGGTGCGTCCAGATTACTCTCTCATTCATGGTTGTTCTCCTCTCCTGTTCAGCTATGATTGACGCGGCACCAATGCCGCTGTGCTTTCTTCTTCCGTGCCATCCGGCAGGCACCGCAGAAACGGTTCTCTTTCCTCTCGTAGAACGTGCCGCCGCACCGAGCGCAATACTGCGGACGGATACGCCGAAATTCTGTGCAGTCATCACAATTCGCGCAGCCGACAGAGCAGCCGCCGAAGTCGTCCCAGTGCTGACACATAAAACGCTGCCAATACGGATCGTAGCCCAGATCATTCGCCCGTTTCCGCAGCAGCCCTGCCAGATATGACAGCTGCTTGCGCACCTCTGTTCTCGTGGTGGACAGGTACACCGCCTGCTTGACTTTCGGCTCCGGCGCACCGGCTCCCCACGGACCATCGCCCATGTATTCGCGCACCTTATCCGCGTTTTCGGTCAGATACACCGTGTAGACCTTGCCACGCACCGCCTTTTCCGACTTGCCGAGCGCTTGTCCGATTGCCATGTAGCTGTCACCGTGACGGATACCGTCCGCCAGAATCGCATAGTCGCGCTCGTTCCACACTGCGCTTTTGCCGTGATTATCTGCCTTGACTGGGCGATTCTTGATGCCGAGATCGCGACACCGGTGTTGGATTGCACCAGTCGTGCGGTGCAGCATCTCTGCCAGCTCCGCCCATGTATATTTGTGCTGACTGAGCAGCATTTTAAGGCGACTGTCCTCGTCTGCCGTCCACGGATCCTTGCGCTGGATCGCGCAGGCGCGGTAATCCTTTTTGCGCTGCTCTGCGACCCACGACGGTTCCCAGCCGAGTGCCAGCGGCTCCATTTTCGAGAAGTCGAGGAAACTGCGGTTGCGCTCCGCCCATTCCCAGAACTCCTCTAAATAGACCACAGAAAAGCTGCACCGATTGACTTTCTTTCTGTGCACCGGCAGACCGCGGTTCTCTACCCAGCTTTTGCGCTGGTAGGTGTTGCCGCGTTCCCTTCCTGTCACTGTGGCGAGCAGCTGGTTCAGCGTGACGTACCCACCTGCCATCAGCACAGCTCCCAAGCCGAGCCGCTGTGCCCGAACAACGACTGCGTTCTCCGTGCGGTTCAGCCTCTTTGCGATGGCGGGCACTGATGCATAGCCCCACTTCTCTGCCAGATAGTTTTCGTCCTCCGGCGTCCAGGTGCGCTTGCCGAGCGGCGGAGATTTACGCTTGCGAACTGCTTCCATCGCTCATTCTCCTCTCAAACCAGAGCTTAAAACAGCTCAAACGAATTACAACGGGGAATAATCCCCGTTTTTGTCCTGCTCTGCCTGCATGGGCATACCGCACGCAAGGCAGTTCTGCTCGATGATGCGCTCCGTTGCGTTCGTATGGTAGACCCATGTATGGCCGCACTCACAGCGGAATTTCAAACGGTGCAGATCGTGCAGCGCGTTGTTCTCACCGCATGACTTACAGCGATAGAACCCGATTGGGTACCGCGCGTTAAAGCTGCCGGTTTCGCCGCAATGTGCACAGGTGATACGCAGAAAGCCCTTGTAGCTCTCCTGCGGCGTGGGTTCTTCAACCGGTTCCGGTTCGTCCTCATCCAGATCAGACGGCTGCTCTTCGGTTTCCGGTTCGCTGTCCTCGGCCTCCGGTTCTTCCACCTCGACCGGCTCCGCAATATCAGGATACTCGCCCAGCAGAGCGCGGGTCAGCGTGCCGAACCAGACGTTGGCCTGCTCGTCCGACATTTTGACGGTCAGCGCCATGTCGTTGGTTGCAATGCGGATTTTATTCATTGTTCTCCTCCCGATTTACACTCGCCGCCGGCGAAAAACCATCCGGGTATCGCCGTTCCAGCTTCTCGATGTTTGCCTGCATGATGTACTCCAACGGCACGTTCATCAGTTCAGCCATCAAAGTCACATACCACAGCACGTCGCCCAGCTCCTCGATGATCTTGGACGGCTGCCACGGATGCCCCTGATACATACACTTCTTAACTTCATCGGCTACCTCGCCAGCCTCGCCGGTCAGGCCGAGAGCGGCATTTGCCGTGTTATAGCACTTCGGCGTCGCTGTGCGCATGGCCTTGCGCTGATATTCTTTAATCGTCATTGCTGTTCTCCTTACTGCGGTTCATAACCCGATTTTTCCATTCCCGCTCCCAGTCCGAAAGCTGCGAATCGTCCTGCCCTCGGTCAGTACCGCCGATGTTCGCCGGGCTGAGATAGCCGCTCGAGTCCTCCTGCTTTGGTCTGCTCTGCTCGATTGGCTTCGCCCTGGTCGCGCCGAGATCTGCCGCCGTCAGGATACCATCCCTCTCGCAGCTTTGCAGAACGGTGCGGAAGTACGCCGCAGGACTCCTCGGTGTCTTATCGTTGGTCTGCCGCGCAGCGTCTAAAAACACTTCCTTCTGCATACCCAGCTTTTGCAGACGTGCCAGTTCCAGACAGAAATTCTTATCAAATCTACATCCCAGCAGCTCCTCCAGCTCATCAGCCAGAGCGCTCACCGGCGCACTGCTCTGCTGTTCTCTGCTGTGCTGTACTATACTGTTCTCTCCTGTACTGTCCTGTTCTGTACTGTGTGTACTTTCCGGCTGAGAAACAGCCGTTTCTCGCCAAGTTATATGTTTTTCTTGCCAAGAAATAAAGGATTGCAGCACAAAAGACTTGCCGCTCGGGTTTTTCTCTCGCATCTCTTCCTCGGTCGGCAGCCAGATGTCAAAGTTAATCTGCACGCCGCTGCGTCCCAGCGTGGCAATGAAATAACTCATCTGCATTCTTTTCGACGTGATAAACCCTCGCTTGTACAGGCCGTCGCTAAAAAGTTCACACTCCACCAAACGGTCGATCACGTTCGCAATTGTCTCCACCGGCACGGCGTACCGCCCGGCAACGTATTCCGAAAGCTGCCAGAGAACATCCTCACGCCCTCGGCCGGAATAATTGATGTAATAGCCCTTATCGCCGTAGGCGATGTCGAGCAGGCACTCATAGATATATGGCCCGAGCACGCCGAATTCCTGCCGCACACTTCGCAGCTTGGGATCGCGGAACAGCCCTATATCTCTCGGCCACCAGTCCAACGCAACTTTACAATTTCTGCCCGTAGTATCACCTCCGGTTTTCAGGGCAGGAAGGGCGGCGTGTGCCGCCCTGTGCCTTGCCTGCTTACGCCAGAATGATAACGTCCTCGCGGAGCTCCTGCGGAATGTGCTGCTCGAACCAGTCGCGGATATTTGCGATGGCCTCACGCTTCCATGCATCCGCATCAGCCGCAAAGAGCGCCGCCTGCACCTCATCGCCGGTCTGGCGAATACGGAACACGAACGGACTTTCCGGCTGCTCAACCTCGGTAAAGGTGCGGTACGGCGCCAGTACAACCGGGTTCGGCACGCTCACCTGCTTCACAAGAGAAATACCGCTGCGGGCTGTCACGCGCTGCGTCATGCCGTCGTCTGCCAGCGATACGCCGTTCTCGGTCGTTACCGTGCTGATGAGCTGCACCAACGTGTCGCGGACTTCGGTCGGCACGAAATGCGTCTGCATATTGATGATGAACTCCTCCACGCCCAGCCAGCGGCCAAACGGGAACGTTGGTGTGAACAGATCGGCTTCCAGCAGGCACTCACGCGCCTTGTCGCTGTTCAGCTCGCGATACAGATACACACTGTCGTAATCCGCAACGTGGATAACGAAGCGGCGGCTGAGGCTGTCCTCGTCCTCAGCGCACTCATCCGCACCGCTTTCGATGTAATCACGCACCGCCGACAGCGTATGTACCGCCAGCGGCGATGCCATCAGTTCGTTCGGGATGCGGTGCAGCGGCTTGTCCGAATAAGTCTCGCCGTTCACTGCCTCTGTGTTCGGGCGGCTCAGCCCGATAATGTATTCCAATGCACTTTTGATCATGTTCGTTCTCCTTTACGCCTGCTTGACGTTTTCCAGCTTGATGATTTTCGGCTCGTCCTGTTCGCCGCCGTAGATGTCCTGCTGACCGGGCACCTGCGGCGTATACTCCATAACGACCGGTTCGTCCATTATGCCGCCGAGCAGCAGCGCACCGTCGATCGGCTTTACCGGAACGAGCTTGCTTTCGACCGCCGCGCGGACGGCTACGCTGTCGCGGTTTTCGGTCGGCACGATCGACAGCTTGATCGTCAGCGTGCGTGCCTTCTTTGCCTCGGTATTCAGGTCGCGGCAGTTCTTCATAATGCGCAACAGTTCATACGCCGTCCGCTCACCGATCGCGCCGTTCATCATGTCCAGAATACCGATTTCTTTGATTTCGCCGGTGGCGTTGTAATTCTCACTCATGGTTATACCTCTTTCTCATTTCGCGCTTGTAGAAGCGCATCAGGCTGTCCACGACCTCGCCGGGCGTCATGCCCCAGCGGTCGGCGTACTTCGTGATCGCCAGCGCCGTTTTGTCGGTCAGCATCAGCTTGATATTGATTTTCTTCATGCAGAAACCTCCTCTGCCTATCTGGTAATTCGCCCCGAAAAATTGACTATGAGTAGTCCACTTCTCCGAAAATCATTCCGGGCACACCCGAATTTCAATTCCGGGAAACTCGCGCTCAAACCTCACCTGCCATGCCTCTGCCCTGCTGTTGCCAGCGGACAGGTGCAGCAGCCAGATGGTCAGCACGCCGCTGAGATCCTGCTTGTGCAGCCAACGGATTACGTCCGAAACCTCGAAATGGCTGTGCCGGATGCGGTCTTTCAGCACCGAGGGAATGCGGTCGCTGCGGTTCAGCAGGCGCTCCTCGTAATTGCATTCAACCGCGATGTAGGTCAGCTTATCGGCGGTGACGCCCAGATTCGCGGTGTCCACTGCCCAGAGCAGCCGTTCTCCTGTCCGCCTGTCCTCGATGAGAAACCCGAGCGGCTCGTCCGTGTTGTGAAACGTGCGGAACGGCACGACCGTCAGGTGCCCGAACCGCAGCACGTCACCCGCTTTGATGAGGTTTGCCGCGTCCATTGCGTCCTTGTGGGCGGCGGCGGTGCCCTCGCTCATGTAGACCGGAACGCCGCTTTTCAGCAGCTGTGCGGCGGCTTTCGCGTGATCCTGGTGCTCATGCGACACCAAACAGGCGGTAATGCCCGCTACGCCGTAGCCGAGCCGCTTTTGCAGCTCCTTGAACGTCAGTCCGCACTCCAACAGCAGGGTCGTTTCCCCGTCCGACACGACGTAGGCGTTGCCGCGAGAGCTACTCGCCAGTGATGTAAACGTCAAATCGGGCACGCTCCTTTGCTGTCAGGCGGCGTTTCCGGTTCTTCGGGCGGAATATCGACCTTTTCCTCGGGTGCGTTGTCCGCGAACTGCGTAGACTTGCGGATGATGTTCTGCACCCACTCGGGCAGTTTGCCGAACGTTTCCATATCCGGCTCATCCGCATCAAATACGAGGATTTCGCTCTCCGGCTTCGGTGCCGGAAGGCCTTTCGGGAATCCCGTGACCGCCTCAATGCGGTTGTACTTGCTGCCGTCATCATTTTCAACGACCGTGACACTGAGCATGGCCGGTACGCCTGCCATCTGCATCAGGTCGAAGCCGTCACCGGACGGATCCAGTTCTGCATCGGTCAGCGCCTTGCCGCGCCATGCGGTCAGCATCTGGAATAGCGCCGCACGCTCATGCAGCGATACCGTAAACCGGCGGGACGACAGCCAGCGCGGCTTGTCCTCACCGTCCACCTCGACACGCTCATCCGGTATCTCGAAGATGAACATACATTCCTCGGCATACTTGCCCTGCTTCTGCTTCTCGAACTGCTTGTACTGCTGGCCGAGGTCAACAACCGCAACGCAAACACCCATATAAGTGCCGCCGTCCATCGGCGGAATGCTGCTCACGACCTTGCGTTTTGCTTTCAGGCTCATTCGATTCTCAACTCCTTATCCTGCTCCGAAACCACCAGCCGCACGACCTGCGAGCCGATAGGCTGCAAATGTGTAACACTCTCGGCGTTGTCCACGAAAAGCGGTACACGGCGGCCGAAATGTGCGGAAAGCGTGTCGATAATGTCCATGCCGATGTTGATTTGCATAGCGTTGTTCGTGCCCTCGAACGTCGAGCCGTTCCTGTCCATCGGCTCACAGCAGTCTGCCAGACCGCCGTTGACCTGCTCAGTGAACAGCCGCCAGCGCGTCAGACGGAACTTGCTGTTGACGCTCTCGGTGATAGCCTGCACGCGGTAGCGCGTGAACTCCTCGCACATGGCAATGAGCCTGTCCATCTGCTCGACCTCGGCGGCGGCAGTGCGCTGCTCGGCCTGCAATTCGGCAATGCGGCGGCGCGTATCTGCAAGGGTCTGCTCCTTGGCGAGAACGGCATCGCTTTCCAGTTTGCGGCGCGTCAGCTCGGCGTGCTCGGCTTCCAGACGGCTCTTTTCCGCTGCGGTATCACCGGACAGGCGGTCAATGCGTTTGTCCGCGTCCGCAATGAGCGTCAAAATCGCGCCCTTGCGGCGGTCATAGTCCGGCAGGTTCTCCGGTGTGATTTCGACCGGCGGCGTGTAGCTGTCAAGGGCAATCTGCGCTTTCTGCACCTCGTTCTGTGCGGATTTCAGCGCGGTTTCGGCACTTGCAAGGCGCTCCTGTGCGGCTGCAATGCCCCGCTTGACAAACTTGCTGTCCTCAAGGAGCGTGTCCTTGCGCTGCTGCTGATGGGCGGCAAAGGCTTCGCGCGCCTCGGCAACCTGCTCTGCCGGTAACGGCTGATGACAGGTCGGGCAGACGGTTTCCGTGAACTCCTCGGCGTCGATGGCACGCCAGCGTGCGCGGTAGTCGTTCAGGCAGTTTTCGCCGGTGGTGATGTAGTCGGTTTCCCGTGCGACAGTGCGCGTCAGGCGGTCGGCTTCGCATTTTGCGCGGTCAAGCGCGGCGGTCAGTACCGGCGTTTCGTCCTCCACCGGCACGCGCTGACTGGCAAGATGCGCGTTGTTTTCTGCTTCCAGCTCTCGGAGCTGGTTTTGCAGGGCACCCAGCTCGTTGCGTGCCTGCGCGACAAGGGTGTTGTTCGCCAGCTTCACAAGCTCGCCCTGCACCCGCTCGCGCTCGGCCTGCAAACGGTCGCTTTCGCTGTGCGCCGCCGCGAAGTCAAGGCTTTCCAGCTCCGTCACCATGCGGCTGCACTCGTCCACGCGAACCGGCAAGGTGTTGAGGTTTGCGTTCATGTCCTTGCGCTGCTTGACGAGCACGGACTTGTATTCATCCACTGTCCGGCGGCCGACTTTCTCGTTCAGTTCCGTAAACTGCGGTGTAGCCGCAAGCAGCTGCTTGTCCTCCGGCAGACCGCAGATCTCAGCGAGCAGCGTGCGGCGGTCTTTCCAGTGCATCTTGCTCGTCACCGCCCAGACATCGGTCAGCAGCTTGAAGCGGTTCTCGTCGATCAGCTCCGCAATACGGCGCTTGTACTCGTTCTCCGCAAGCGGCACATCGTCGATGTAGTAGTCGCGCGTGTCACCTGCGTAGCGCTCGATGGCGCTGCCGCGCGGGCGTTCCCACTTCTCACGCAGCACCTTGCGCAGCTTGATTGGCTCGCCGTCCACGATAAGAATCGCGGTGACCTCGGGCATGGTGCCCTGCGGTGCGCCGTGCGGCTTGATGTCCGGCCGCGCGTTTCCGGCGCTGTCCTTGTTGAACAGCAGCCAAGTCAAGCTGTCATAAACACTGGTCTTGCCTGCGGCGTTCTCGCCGTAGATGTTGTTCACGCCCTCGTGAAAGTCGAGGTGCAACTTTGGAAAACACTTGAAATGGACTAAATCGAGGGATTTCAGTACGATGTTCATGCGTCCATCTCCTCCAGCAAAGCCTTGATAACGTCCTTGGAAGCGCCGCAGCGGATTGCGTTGGCAACATCCTCGCTGGTCAGCTTGCCCGCACGGACGATGGATGCGTTGACAATAACGCCGTCACAGCTGTCCTCGAGCCACATAGGCGAATCCTCGCTCGTTACGAACTGAGTGAACATCTTGCGGAACGCCTGTGCGGCTCGCTTGTCCTGTGCACCAATCTGCAGGTACGCACTGCCGATTGCATTGACCAGTTCGGAAACAATCGCTTTCATGTTGCCCGCCAGCTCTACACTCCCCTCAACGTGGTCGCCTTTTACGTTGCTGATAATCTTTACCATTGAAATTCTCCTAACTTCATGCTATTATGTGGTTGAATACATTTCTTTGCCGCTGATCGGGATTGCCGTCCTGACAGCGGCGTTTTTCATGCGCGGATTTCGTCATACGCGATGACGGCTGCAATCTGACAGACCGATTCCTCTGTGTTCGGGTGTTCCCAAACGAGATATGCCAGCTCGTTCAACTGCTTCTCAATAGTCGTCAGTACCTTACGCCAGCAGCCGGACATCGTGACGAAATCGTCCACCTTGCCGACTACGTTGTCGAACGCCGCAAAGATCATGCGGTCGAGGTCGGGTTTCGGCTCGGCGCGCGCCTCCGGCTCTGTGCTCACCTCGGGTACCGTTTCGGTAAATTGGGACATGGTTTTCTCCTTTCTTATGTCGGTTCTTTGAACCCTGCCGCCTGCGTTACCCAGAGGTAAAACGTCAGCGTAGGGATAAAGAACGCGCGGTTATGTGCGTTTTTCTTGAGCCAACCGAGCCCGAACGGACAGGAACCGTGCTCCAGACAGGCTCTCAGGCTTTCGCCTGCCATGCCGAGAAACGCCGCGCATTCGTCGATTGGGATCTTCTGCGGGTACTTCTCGCACAGCCGTTCCAGCTCGGACAGCTTGGCCGTGATGGCAATCGGGGTTGTCATGGCGTTCACCTCCCTATGTAATAAGGTTTGCGACGGTGCAGCCGATACACAGCACGACTGCCATCGTGATACACAGTGCCGCGCCGATCTTGTCAATGTGCTGACCGAACAGGCGGTACTTGAGCAGATACACCTGCGACAGGATCAACGCCGCCCAGCCAGCGACTTCGGAAGAAATATAGGTTATTGGAATCGCCTTCTTTCTATATCGCATTTATGCGACTATTGAGCTAAAAAAATTTGGATTGCCTCCTCATTGCTCAACATTAGTACGTCGCACAGTTTGTGCATCTCTTCGACCGAAAAATCAAGTGCCGAACTTTTCATCTTTCGAGAAAAAGTACTCCGATCCATTCCGATCTGTGCTGCAACGCCTTCTTGAGTTAGGCCGTTTGCTACGATTTTCCCTCGAAGCATATCTGTATTTACTCTCAAAGTCATCACCTCCGTCCAGTATCGCATTATTGCGACTTTGTGGTTTTATAGTACCATCTTTTACCCAAGATGTCAACTGCATTTTCGCAATTATGCGATTCTATTTTGTTCTATTGCAAATTCGTGTTGCATTTTTGCTACACGCATGATATAGTAAGAAGTATCAAGGAGGTGGCTGTATTGACTACTGGTGATCGTATGAAAGCACGCCGCAAAGAATTAAAATTAAGTGCAGAAGATGTTGCAACAGCGCTGAACGTTTCTCGCGCGACAATCTTTCGTTATGAAAAAGGTGATATAGAGAAACTCCCTGGTACATCTCTCGAACCTTTAGCAAAAGTTTTACAAACGACAGTGGCTTATCTCATGGGTTGGAGCGACGAATCCTCCCCTGCTGGTGTAACACCAAGCAGCGCCAATCTTGTCACAATCCACTATGCAGGCCCGGTAGCAGCACACTTTAACGCAACCTCTACCGATGTTTATGAACAGCGAACCATACCTGCTGAGTGGATTGGACGGCGCAGACCTGAAGATTTCTTTCTGGCCACGGTCAGCGGCGACAGTATGTACCCGCAGTTCCAGGACGGCGACGAAATCCTGTGCCTGCGATGCAGCGACATGGGCATTTCCGGTCGGATCGGCATTATGCTGCTGGGCGGCGATGAAGCCACTGTCAAGCGTATCGAATATAAGCCAGGCGAGGATTGGATCGATCTTATTCCCATCAATCCAGAATTCAAGCCAAGGCGTATCGAAGGTGTAGACCTGGAACAGTGCCGTGTTGTTGGCCGTGTTATCAAAGTCATTCGCACCGTAGATCAAATCTGAGGAGGACGAATATGAAAAAGCGAATATTGGCATCAATATTTTTCTGTCTGATGGTGCTATCCCTCACTGCTTGTAACAGCAATATCCCGAACGATACTAAACAGTCGGATGCGACTGCTGACGATACCAACAATGTATTTACTTCTACAGATACGAATTCTGAATTTACCCCGCTTGACATTGCAGAATCCGGTTATACGATGATAGAAGGCGGTTTCCTGTACTGCTCAGTCAAGGTTCATAACCCCAACACTGGCTTAGCGGTTCTTTATCCAACTGTCCGCATTACTGCACGAGATTCCAGTGGCACATTGCTTGGCACTCAGGATCAGACACTCTCTACCATCTATCCCCAACAGGACTTCTGGTATTCTGGGCAGCTTCTCCAAGTAGATGAAGCGCCTTCTTCTGTAGAATTCACTATCGTGCAGCCTGATGACTATAATATCGTTTCCACCGCTACTCTGGAACAGTCTACGTTTACTCCTCTATTAGTTGAAAGCGTAGCTATGCACAGCGAACGCTTGGTTGGAGAAGTCGTAAACAAGAATGACTTTGACCTTGATATGATTGTTGTTGCAGCAGTATTCCGAAACGAAGACGGCGACATTATCGGCGGCGAATCTACTTTTGTCGATAAACTCCCCTCTTCTGGCAGTGTTCCGTTTGATATGCCGATTCATTCTGAATTTGCAAACTGCAATTATGAAGTATACGCCAATGGTTGGGCGTAATGCCTACCTCTACCTCTTATTAAATCAAAAGGAGTATTCTATGGGAAAAATCAGAAAGACATTTAAGATTCTTACAGAAAAGGATGACAAAAAACGCTATAAGAAGATAAAGTCGCTTAAAGAAAGTGATCTTGTTGATCTACTTGATGTGTGCATTCGCAGTATGCAGCAACATAATATTTCCGTCTCCCAGATGATTCCCTCGCATAAAATACCAAGTGACGCCAATGAGAACATAATATCTATATCTGACCAAGAAGATAAGATTGCGGCGTCTGCATCTAACTAAACTAAAAAAATCCCGCCCCGGTGCTACCAACACCAGAGCGGGACATGGGGTACTGATAAACCTTCCACAGCCATCAGTACCCCTATTTTACCATACTTTTTAACATAAAAATAGGGATTAACAAGAATTCTAAAAATTCTTATTAAATCCCCATTAATTTTCTTTTGGTGTAATAGACAATAATTGGACAAAACGGTGTTGTGCTGATTCCGTTTCAAGCGTGACATTATCATATCTAAAGAGAATCTCTTCAATATTTGCCAAGCCCAATCCTCGACCTGTTCCTTTTGTTGAAAATCCTCTTTGTTTCAAAGGAGCCACATCAATAGAAGCTTCCTTAGTTGAATTCTCAACAACAATAACTGATTGATTTTCCATCTTAAAGATAGCAATAGATAATTTTGGATTATCCGCTAATACAGTGGCTTCAATAGCATTATCACAAAGAATTGATATGATTGTAATCAAGTCGAGTGGACGCATATCTGTGAAGAAGACCCCCTCTTCAACCTCCACATGACATTGAATACCTTTATCAAAAGCCTCAGCCACTTTAGATGATAAAAGACTCTTAAGTGGCATATTGGTCACACGAGTTAATTTTGCCAAATCAAACTTTTGCTGCTTCAAATCTGATGCCGAATCTTTCAAGACACTATCATAAATCACCTTGATTTGATCGATGTCTTTCATCTGGATGGCTTCATTAAGCGAAATCATAACATTAGTATAGTCGTGACGGAAACTGCGTAGCGTTTCATAAAGACTTTCGACCTGCTCAGAATACTTCTCTAAATCATCCAAGTGACGACGATTTTCTTTTCTTCGCTCATTTTCAAAGTACTCATCTGCGTATCTATTAACACTGTAAACAGCATAAAGAATCGCTATATATCCAATCAAGGTTATAATATGGCCAGCATAATACAAATTAAAGAAACGCGAAGCCACAACTACGGAATAGTTCATAATCACATAAGCAATCAAAACAAAGTTAGTGAAAAACAT
>ERZ772885.302-NODE-302-length-37119-cov-15.634038_pt1 | contig 37119 bp, 41 predicted proteins | sample MGYA00580580_ERZ772885 | MGnify/ENA primary metagenome ERZ772885 (study PRJEB29015, sample SAMEA2737673) | human gut metagenome | biome: human gut; feature: human-associated habitat; material: faeces | place: China | collected 2012 ...
GACGCACCAAAGTTATTATGTAAATATGTTTTATATTAAAGAAATTGGTAAAAATCATGTTATAATGAGAAACGGAGTTTCTATACCGATTAGTCCATATAAATATGAGTTGGTTATGGAAAAATATAATTTATATTTACAAGAGGTTAATTAAATGCAATGGGTTATAACTGCTATCTCAATATTATTTGAGTATTATACAATCAAAACTTTTTTTAATTGTTTTTATAAAAGTAAAAGTAATAATATTGATTTATTAGGTTTATTTATTAGCTTTATTTTTTTTATATTTTCAATAATATTTTCAAATTTTACTTCTTATATGAGTATTGTATATATATTTATGCTTAGCTGTTTGTATAATATAGAAAATATAAAAAACAGATTTGTTTATACTATTTTAATTTTTTTATTTTTGAGTGTAATGGAGGTTGTAATAGCACAATTTTATGCTTTGATTTTTGGAATGTCCATTACAGGGCTACAAAATAATATAGGTTACTATGCATTTGCTGTTGTTTCTTCGAAATTAATTACATATATAATAGTAAATGTTTCTGCTTATTTTTACAAAAGAGAAAATAAGAATAATCCTATAAATATAAGTTTTCCAGCGCTAGTGATTTCTTCACTTACTTTTTTATCTTTTTGTATGCTTGGAAGAATTTTATATTTGGCTACAAATAAGGGAATAATGTTTTTAGGGACAATAACCATGATTTTATTAGTTATTGCATTTTTATTTTATCTTGAATATTACAATTTATATAAAGAAACTAAACTTGCTAAATATGAAATAGAAGTATTAAAGCAACATATATTTTATAATAAAAAACATAATGAACAAATTGTTGAAAATATAGAAATAATTAAAGAAATAAAGCATAATTTAACCAATCAATTAATTGGTATATCTGAGTTGATAGATAATAATGAAATAGAAAAAGCTCGGCAATATATTTTAAAAATCACTAAAAGTTTAAATTTATCAATCAATAAGGACATTTTTACAGGGATAATATATATTGATGCAATTATATCTAATAAAACAAAAATAGCTAAAGATAATAATATACTATTGTATATTGAATCGGATATAGTCAATATAGGAAACATTGATGAAGTTGATTTAGGAGTGTTAATTGGATGTGCTTTTGATAATGCATTAGAATCAAATTTAAAAATAAAAAATAATAGATATATTAATGTTCATTTTTCTACCAAAGGACAATATTTTGTTTTTAAAATGATAAATCCTATAATGAAAAATGAGAAGGTAAATATAAATGTTACTAGTAAAAAAATACAATCTAATTATCATGGATATGGAATAAGATCAATAGAGAAAATAGCAAAAAAATATGGTGGGAGTTGCAATATATACATTGAAAATAATGAATTTAGTATTTTAATAATGCTAAATATTAAATAATACTATGTTTTATTTGTAAAAAATTAAAAAGTGGAATAGCTTAAGTAGCTATTTTTTTATTAATTAATTTGAGCAAGTGTAGAATTAGGGACTTTTAAGAAAAGTTTTGTTTTATCTACACTTTTGAATGATTTAAGAACGCTTTTAGTATTTTTGACCTTAATTTTTTGACATTTTAATGATTTGTGAAAACCTTGAAATTTCAATACTTTTTAAATTTTATAAATTATAAAAGTGGCTTAATTTAAGGAAAATATACTTATAATTATTATTTTCAAAAAAGTCAATTTTTTTAGCAAAAATTTGTAATTTTGGTGTAGAATTTATCCTTAAACATAGACCCCCGTAAGGGTTTTAACAAAAGCCCCTAATTCTACACCTACTCAAATTAATTGTTTCAAAATGTGAAAAAATAATATTTTTACCATTAATCATATCATTTTTGCAATATACATTGTCAAAATAATAAATAAAGAATATGATAACACCATTAGGTGATGTTTATGAGTGAATTAGCTAAAAAAATAACAAATACTTTATATGAACATGGATATATAAATTTTAGTCAAATTGATGCATATGTATATAGTTTTGAAATAACTATTGCTAGCATTGTTAATTTGTTTTTAGCATTAGTTTCGGCTTTTTATTTTCAAGTTTTTTTTGAAGGAGTTGTTTATTTAATAACTTATGCAATTTTGAGAAAAAATACAGGAGGATTCCATTTCAATAATTATATTTTATGTATTGGTATATATTGGATAATTTGTGTGATTTCATTTGCGATGATGAAAGAAATTTATATTTCAGAAAATGTGAAACTGATAATAATATTGTTATGCTATGTTTATATTTTAATTGTCTCACCTATAGAAAATAAAAATAATCCGTTAACTTCAAATCAAGTAAAATATTTAACAGTTAAAATTAGAAAAATAGTTTTCTTTCTGTTTATGTTGTCAATATTTCTAAAGTCTAGTTATTTATATTTAACAGCTATACTAATTTCTGCAATCCAAGTTTGTTTCTTTTTAATGATTGAAAAAATTAAAGAATACTTTTTAGATAGAAGAAAATCTATACTAACGAAGTAATTTAATAACTAAAAAGAGGAGGTGAAAAAATGTTTAATACATTAATTTTGAGTTTTTTAAATGGAGTATTGGCTCTAGGAGAAGATTCCGTTAATTCATGTTGTATTTTTTGGTTACATCAGCCAAAAGTGCCAGAATATTTTTTGAAAAATAAAAATTAAGTTACTTAATAGGCTATGGTCAATAAAATGGTAATCAAATAATTTAGGGGGGGAAAAGCCAAAATTATTTAGGGGACAACTTTGGGGCTTTAAGAAAACTCTATTGAAAGTTAGAGGCACTTTAATGGGCAACCTAAATCTCATGAGAAATTGAATATCAAAGAGAACAATGAAAATAGCATTATTTGTTGTTCTCTTTTTTGTTTGAACGTTTTAAATATTAATGATGCAATACTTTAAAGATATTAGTTATTAATATGTATATTATTTGAAAAATGGCCATAGATAAAGAATTTAGAGCAATTTTGCGATAATTAGTTATTAGTCAAAGATAAAATATTTTGAATTTATAATAAGTATCAGTTTAGATTATTAATTGTAATAATATAAAAATAACAACCTGAATACTTAATCTTGGTTGTTTTAAGTTAAATGTTCAATTTTAGGGTCATCCCCTAAAGTAGCCTACATAAGTTGAGCTTCCTAAATTATTTAGATAGCTTTTGATAAAAAAATAAATAAATTATCTTTTTCATACGAGAGCATACCAGAATGTCGAATTAATTGTTAAAAAATGAATATTATAACATTAAATACATGATTAAATTTTGTTTTTCAAAGTTAATGATAAAGATAGTCGAACTTATTTGTTAAAAGGCTATCTTTTTAATTTTAGGTTAAATTAGAGAATTAGATTTTATAATTTGTGGCGTTACTTTCCTTCTTCTTTTCTCCGTTAATCGAAGGAGGAAAAGAAAAATGCAAACAATTATTGTAAATTTAAAATCATTATACCCAGAACATTATAAGGAGGATATGCTTATTGAAATTGCAACAGAGATATTTGAAATTATTGATAGTTATGAACATATGGAATCAGCGTATGATAGAAAATTAAGATATCATAAAGTATACTATTCCCTAGAAAGAAGTCCGTATGTTGAAATACATAGAGAGAATTTTAATAGAAAAGATACAGTGTATTTAGATACTATGATTCATGATGAGCTTTGGAAATTACTTATACATGGAATTAAAAGCTTAACTATAGTGCAACGTGAAAGAATATATAAAAGATATGTAGAAGGAAAATCTTTACAGGTAATAGCAAAGGAGGAAAATTGCACAAAACAATCAGTATTTAAGTCAATATCTAAAGCATTGGATAAACTTAGAAAAATACTAGAAAAAAATGGATATGATGTAACAGATTAAAGGTTATCGAGTAATTAATGATTGTTAATAATACAATCATGATTACTCTTTTTTTATATAGTTAATTACAGAAAATAAAAAAGTTAATTTTTTGAGGTGACAAATGTTTCTTTTTTCTCCTTATAGATGAAAAGAAGATTTCTTTGAAATATAAGGGAATTTTTTAGAGTACATTGAAAACTGAATAGTAATATCGGTAACGTTACTTATATTTAAGCCCGATCATGAATACGCCATGACCAATGTATATTGAGAGCGAGTAATATTTGATGATAATCATAGGTGCTGCTATGAGGCGATGACAATATAAGAATATAATGATACGCATAGTGTTCGCATGAGTAATTAAATTTGCCGCACGCAAAACACTATTGAAGGTGAGAATCCTTTGAGAACATATAACGCCTTGAAGATTATATGTGACTCGTGGAATTGCATAGCAAAGCAATCTACTGATATTACAATTAACTACAAGCAACAGTAAAGTTGCTTGTAATCATACATAAAAAAAGAAGGTGATGAAGTTGATAGAAAACATAGTAAGAGGAGAAATCTATATGGCTGATTTGGATCCATGTATAGGCAGTGAACAAGGTGGTATTAGACCTGTTGTGATTATTCAAAATAATACTGGCAATAGATTTAGTACAACTACTATTGTTGCACCGATTACAACAAAATTAGGCAAAGCATATTTACCAACACATTTGGTTATAAGTAAAAGAACAGGAATTTATAAAAAATCTATGATATTACTTGAACAAATAAGAATCATTGATAAAAGTCGCCTGTTAGAAAAACTAAGTATTTTAGAGGATCAGGAAATCGATTTAATGGATAGGTCTTTACGAATAAGTATTGGTTTAAATTAATGTACGATTAATAAATTTGCACATTTGTATATGAATAAACATCTTAATAAACTAAAGGAGAAGTCAGAAAGTGAATAGAATAAATGATTGGGATAAACAGATATTAACAGCACAGGATATTGCAAGAATTTTTAAATGTGGCAAGAATCTAGCTTATAAAATTATTGAAAGTGATGACATGAATGCTGTTAGGATTGGTTCGACAATACGAGTATCTATGAAATCTTTTAATGAATGGATTGATAATAAAGGTTTTCTTTTAAATAACGAAGAAACATTTGATAATCAAGTTTATACATTAGAAGAAATAAAAGATATCTTAAAAATTGGAAGAAATTCTTCTTATAATCTATTAAATGAAAATAACTTTAAGATCATTAAACTAGGAAAAATTGTAAGAATATCTAAAAAATCATTTGATAACTGGCTTAATAAATAAATTAGGAGGAACAAATGTGGAAATAACAAAAAGAAAGTACATTACTACGATTACTTATGACAAAATATGTAATGGAGTAAAAAAGTCATGCAGAGAAAGCTTTTTTGATAAGAAATATGTCGATATTAGAGTCAATGAAATCAATAATTGTGAATATGATAAAGAATATAAGATAAATCAAGATACATTGTTTTTAGATTTTATTGATATCTATTTAAAGAAGGTTTCTATGAAGATAGATCCTTATAAAAAGTATGAATTTTATGTAAGTTTGACACGAAGATATATTATGGATTATTTTGAAGATATTTATATAAAGGATATAACACAAACATTTATTGAAAATTTAAGCACACAGGTAAATAACCAAGTTTCAAAGTATGGCAATAAGGGAAAAGTAATCTCAAAAACATTAAAAAATGATATAAAGTTTTTCATAAATAAATTATTTAAATATGCTACAGATATGAATTTATATGATGTTAATCCTATGCAATATTATAAAGTACAAAATGATTCTAATCGTTATTTAGTTGAATGGGATTTTGATACTTTAAATACTATTTTTGAATTATGTAAAGGAACAAGATTACATATGTTCTTGCATTGTTTTTTTGGAACTGACTTGAAAATGAATGAAATTTTGGCTTTAAAATGGAATGACCTTTATATTGGTCATAAAAACATCAAAAAAAATAATTGCTATGCGGTAGTGAATAAAAAATTAAAAAGAAAAAAGATATCCTACATTAATGAACATAGAGAAAATATTATTAAGCAATTTGATCCAAAAATAAATGATGAGGGTAGTACTAGGCTTGTCATTTATAAAATTGAAAATAGTATGAAAATCCATATTCCTATTAATGTAGCCAAAATGCTAATAAAATGGAAAAAAGTAGAAGGTAGAAAATATCAAATTTCCTATGAAGAATATGAAAATAATGACCTCGTTTTTTCACTGCTTAATGGTAAAGCGTGTGAAGATAGGATTATCAATAAAGAATTTGATAAATTAAAATATGAAAATAATTTACCAGATGTAAAGATGAGCAGGTTGGAATTCTTTTCTAAGGAAGGAATTATATATAAGGAAGAGGTAATGACTATTAGAGACTTTTATTACAGAACGTTATTTTATGATTATTCAGAATATTTTGAAATTGGATATATCAAAAGTGGATTATCGTATAATAACAATATAATACCTATAGGTACAAATTATCGAAGTGTGAATTTAAAAGATATAAACGTACCTAAGAAAAAGGAAATAGATTTATCAAAAATGATTTCATTAATAAAAAATAATTCAAGTTTATCAAATGAATTGACAAGTATACTCAAAGAGTAGAACTTGTCCTTTTCATAATCGCACGTTGGTTAAAACATAATGTTTTCCATAGAATATGGATATAGGAGGAGACAGTAATGGCATCAATTACAAATAGAAAAGGAAAATATTATGTTGTTTATTGGTTTGATTCATTTGATGGAAAAAGAAAACAAAAATGGGAGCAATGTGAAAACTATGAAGAAGCAATCTTTAAAAAGAAGAAGATTGAAGATGAAGTAAATAATCAAGTGTTTTTAGCTCCAAGTAATCAAACAATCAGAGAATTTTTAGAAACGTTTGTTGAGCTATATGGTACAAAGCATTGGGGATTTAATAATTATAAAGCTAATACAGGTTTATTGAATAACTATGTTTATCCACTTATAGGTGATAAAAAAATACAATCATTTTCAACGTTAAATGTTGATCAATATATTAATAAACTGACTAAAACTAAAAATGTGAATTATGGTGTAAGAAAAAATGCACCTCAATATGTATCGCCTAACACAATAAAATCAGTAGTAAAATTATTAAGATGTGCATGGCGACAAGCTCTTAGATGGGAAGTTGTAAAGAAAAATGTGTTCATTGATTGTAATTTACCATATTGTGAATCTAAGGAAAGAGAAATATGGACAGCAACGGAAATACAGCATGCTTTAGAAATATGTGAAGATCAAATATTATATTTGTGCATAAACTTGTCTTTCTCTTGTTCACTGAGAATAGGTGAACTATTAGCACTTACTTGGGATAATGTGTTTATCGAAGATGAAGATTTTGAAAAAGACAATACCAGATTAATTATAGATAAACAATTTGTTAGAATTGATAAGGAAATGATAGGTGTTTTAACTAAGGATGAAATCTATAAACAATTTGATACACAATTAAAAAGAGAATGTAAAACAGTATTGGTTTTGAAATCACTTAAGATGAATGGTAAAGCAAGAACTGTATGGATACCTCGAACAGTTGCTTATATGTTAAAAGAGTGGAAGAAAAAACAAAATGATATAAAAAAGAAACTTGGTAGTATCTATGATGATAACAATCTTGTTATTTGTTTTGAAGATGGAAAACCAATAGAAAAAACAAATATTGATAAAAGATTTAAAAAGTTTATAAAAGTAAATAACTTACGAGAAGTAGTATTTCATTCTTTACGACATTCAAGTGCAACTTATAAACTTAAATTAAGTAAAGGTGATATAAAAGCAACACAAGGTGATACTGGTCATAAATCAGCCGATATGATAACTAAAAGATATGCACATATTATTGATGAAGATAGAAAAGTTAATGCTACAAAGTTTGAAGATGAATTCTACGCTTCTAAAGAAAATGAGGAAAAAGATGATGCATCAGAATTGTTGGATATACTAAAAAATAATGATGCATTAAGAGAACAATTAAAAAAAATGTTATCTTTATAAATGGACTACAGGTCCATTTTTTTCATTGAATTTAAGGCTAAATTACTATAAAATTATTAAAAACAAGGGTTTTCCTAACAATGGCTGTCATAAGTGAGTTCGAATCTAACCGAGGATGAATTAGAAAACATAGTAAAATAAAGGCTTTTGAAGGAATATTTCAAACGAGAAAATTTGATGTTTTCTAACAGATTTCTAACAAAGACATAAAAAAACAGCAAAAAATAGATAAAATTAGAAAAATTATAAGAGACCAAGAAATCTTCAAAAGTGTTGGTGTATATAGACTTTAAGGGATTGGAGAAAAAAATTAAACTAAAAAAATTGGTGGTTGTTAGCCTCCTAAGCGATAGATCGGGTGTTCGAATCACCTCGAGGACGCCAATATGATTAAAAAGTCTTGATTTTCTAAGACTTTTTTATTAATTGAAATTTGGCAATAGAAGTGAAAATAATAAATAAAAGTTGATAGAAAAAAATGTGTAATGTAGATGATTGTTTAAATAGTTCAATTAATTACAATAGATGAGGTTGAATATGATAATAGGTTTTTTATTTACTATAAAGGGTGCATTTAATATATTGAAGGGGTTAAACTATTTTATTTTCAAAGATAATTTTAAAATGATTCCTATGGAATTAACATCTGTATATAAATCACCTGTTAGTGTTCATGAAATTACGTATATATATTGTTATCAATCTATTCATCAAGAAACGAATGTAAAATATAAAACCAAAGGACATGATTATAAAAAAGTAGGAGATATTGACTTCTTTTATTATGATGAAAGATTACATATTGTTTATGAAGATGAAGAATATGTTACTTCTTATATGATTTTAGGAATATTTTTATTTTTATTTGGATTAAGAATAATTTTTTTGTACATATAAAAGAGGATATGATATTTTAAATTTAATGCAAAAAAAAGATTGTAGGACAGTATCTACAATCTTTTTTGTTTTATTATTAGAACAAAGCTCCTAATATTTGTATTTGTGTTCTGGTATCAGAACACAAGATGCTATTTGATGTTTTTTGTTCTATAATGAGAACATGAAATAATATGATATTTATCAATTGTATTTATATACAAAGATGATAAAATGAAGTCACAAGGGGGATTTGTATGGAAAAAGAATTGAACTGGGCAGTCATAGGAACAGGTGTGATTGCTAATGAAATGGCACAAGCTTTACTAAAGATGGATAAAAAACTTTATGGAGTTGCTAATAGAACACAGGCAAAAGCTATTAATTTTGCAAAGAAGTATGGTGTTAAAAAAGTCTATGATGAAATTGATGAAGTGTTTGATGATGAAAATGTTGATATTATTTATTTGGCAACATCACATAATACGCATTATCAATTTATGAAAAAGGCGTTAGAACATGGAAAGCATTTATTTGTAGAAAAATCAATTACGTTAAATAGTCGTGAATTAGATGAAATGATAGCACTTGCTAAAGAAAAAAAATTAATTCTTGCAGAAGCCATGACCATTTGGCATATGCCGATCTATAAAGAATTATGGGAAATCGTGCAAAGTGGTGAACTTGGTAAAATGCAAATCATGACAGTAAACTTTGGAAGTTTTAAAGAATATGATATGAATAATCGTTTCTTTAATATGAATCTTGCTGGTGGGGCTCTATTAGATATTGGGGTCTATGCACTTTCTGCAGTACGTAGCTTTATGTCTAAACAGCCAAATGAAATTGTAAGCCAAGTGAGGTTTGCACCTACAGGCTCTGATGAACAAGCAACGATTTTACTTAAAAATGAAGATCAACAAATGGCAACGATTGCTTTATCAATGCATTCAAAACAACCTAAAAGAATTATGATTTCTTTAGAAAAAGGGTATATTGAAGTTTATGAATTTCCTCGTGGACAAAAAGCAACGATTGTTGATGCTGTAACAGGAAAACAAACAGTTATTGAAAAAGGAAATACTGAAAATGCACTTTATTATGAAATGTGTGATATGGAAGAAGCTGTTAGAAATCAAGATGATTCATATTTAAATTTAGAGTATACAAAGGATGTCATGGATATTATGAGTCAACTTCGTAAAGAATGGAAAATGCAATATCCAGGAGAAAAATGGTAAGGACAAATTTTTTGTCCTTTTCTTTATGCAGTGATAAAATAAAGTAAATAAAGGAGGATCATTATGGATAAAGTATTAAAATTTTTAAAAGATGCAGAAACTTATTATTTAGCAACAGTAGAAGGTGATCAACCAAAAGTAAGACCTTTTGGAACAGCACATATTTTTGAAGGAAAGCTTTATATTCAAACAGGAAAAGTCAAAGATGTTTCAAAACAACTTCATCAAAATCCTAAAGCAGAAATTTGTGCTTTTAAAAATGTAGAATGGTTACGAGTAAGTGGAAAATTAATCGAAGATAATCGAAATGAAGCAAGACAATCTATGTTAGATGCTTATCCAGGTTTACAAAAGATGTATAAAGCAGATGATGGCAATACGGAAGTTTTCTATTTTGAAAATGCTACAGCTATTTTTTCATCATTTACTCACGAACCACAAATTATTGAATTTTAATCATAAGTTACCTATTAAAGAAGCTGTAATTTTTATATAAATGGACAAATAAGATGAATTGTCAATATATGGATAGATAAAGAGGATTATGCATTGTTGTTAATATTTCATTTAATATAATAGAATTAGATAAAAGAAAGGATGAAATATCGATTTTAAAGAATGAAAAAGGACAAGCAGTTGCACCAAAAACAGTCACAATGACAAAAAAAGATTTTGAAGATCAAGGAAACACCCGTGTTTATTGGTTAGGTGGCGGAGGAGCCATGATCAATGATCATGGAACAGTGATTATGATTGATCCCCTTTTAGAAGGCTTTGATATGCCCTTATTGATTGATATGCCAATTGATGTAAAAGATGTACCGCATGTTGATGCTATTTTAGTATCCCATGTAGACAATGATCATTATTCAAGACCAACATGTAGAGATTTAAAAGATGTTTGTAAAGAATATCATACTTCTTATTATGTTGCTTCTTTAATGAAAGAAGAATGTGGTGTAGATGGAATTGGACATGATATAGGAGATCATATTCAAATTAATGATATTGATGTTGAACTTACACCTGCTGATCATGCTTGGCAAAATCAAATTGCTAAATATAATTATCGTGTATGGGAAGATCGTGAATATTGTGGTTTCTATGTAAAAACACCAACAAAGAAAATTTGGTATGTAGGAGATTCTAAATTGATGGACTGCCAATTACATATGGACCCGCCAGATGTTATGTTCTTTGATTTTGCAGATAATCCTGTGCACATTGGTTTAGAAAATGCCTATAAACTTGCCAATACTTATCCAAATACAAAACTTGTTTTAATTCATTGGGGAAGTGTTGATGCACCTGAAGCAAGTGCTTTTAATGGAAATCCACAAGATATTTTAGACAATGTTGTTAATCCTGAAAGAGTTATTATTTTAGCACCGGGTGAAGAATATGTTGTTGATTAAGAAGTAGAAATCATGAGATATAGTGAAGTTAAAGATTTTAATTATGATGATTGTTTTAAACTTTGATGTTTAATTGCGAAAAATATGGTAAACAAAAAGAACTGATTGCGATTAGAATTTATATGGATGATCTTGTTATCTTCCAATATATTATGGAAGGTAGAGATGCAGGAAATATTCCATGGTTAGAACGTAAAGCCAATGCCGTTAAAAAGACAGGAATGTCTTCTATCGAAGCTTTTTATGCGAAAAATGAAGGAAAATTTCCTGAATTAAAAGATGATCCAACAGTTGCTTTATATGGAGGAGGTTATCCATTATATAAAGATGAAAAAATCATTTGTATTGTAGGTGTTTCGGGAATGGCACATGAAGATGATGCAAAATTAGTAGAAGAAGCTGTTAAGGAATACTTAGAAACAAAATAAAGATATAATTGACGGAAGCAATGAAGATGGAACTAAGAGTATTAAAATATTTTTTAGTAATTGCTCGTGAAGAAAACTTTACGAAAGCCGCAAAACAATTACATATTACTCAACCGACTTTATCAAGGCAAATAGCTCAATTAGAGGATGAATTAGGGGTAACTTTATTTGAAAGAAATAATCATAAAATTGTTTTAAGTGAAAATGGTATGATTCTAAAAAGAAGAGCACAAGAAATTATTTCTTTAGCGAATAAAACCAAACAAGATTTCTTATATAAAGATGAACATCTTGAAGGAACAATTTCTATTGGTTGTGGTGAATTTCAAGCAACGAAATGTCTAGCAGATTGTATTGCCTCTTTTAGAAAAGAACATCCTCATATTAAATATGAACTCTATAGTGGTAATACGAATAATATTAAAGATAATATTGAAAGAGGCTTCATTGATTTAGGATTGATGTCTTGTCCTATTGATCTTTCTAAATTTGAAAGTGTTGAAATGCCTTTAAAAGAAACATGGGGTGTCTTAGTAAAAAAAAGATAGTCAACTTGCACTTAAAGAATTTATTGAACCTCAAGATTTAATTGATCTTCCAATTGTTACATCTATTGGCGATTATCAAGAAACAATTCTTAATCATTGGTTTGGTAAATATCAAGACCAAATGAACATTGTAGCAAGAGGAAATCTTATTTATAATGAAGCACTCTTTGTACAAAGTAATGTGGGTGTTGTTTTAGGTATTAAGTTAAATTATGATTATAAAGATTTATGCTTTATTCCTTTAAAACCATCACTTCATCAACAAACAGCACTTGCTTGGAAAAAGGAACAATTCTTTTCACCAGCAACAACTGCTTTTATTAAATATGCAAAAGAATATTTTAAGAGATGATAGAAATATCATCTTTTTCATATACAATTTTTTACTTTGAAATTTATTTCATGATATAATTATGATATGAAATGAAAAAGGAGGGCGTTTATGAACCCTATTGAACGTATATCTGTTTATTATGATCAATTCTCTATCGCAGAAAGAAAAACATGTAATCTTATTATAGAAGATCCACAAACGGTTATTGATAATCCTATTGCTGAAGCAGCAAAGATTTATGATGTATCAACATCTTCACTTTTAAGAGTAGCGAAACGTATGGAATATAAAGGATACAGTGAATTTCGTTATGCTTTAAAAGATTGGATAAAAGAAGATAAAAATACACATAATAGTTCAAATATCATACATATTATTGAATCTTATAAATCGAATCTCGATAAGATGTATTCATATATTGATGAAAAACAAATCATAGATTTTATATCTGAATTTCCAAATTCACGAGTATTTACAATTGGTATGGGGAATAGTTCTCTTCCCGCACAACAACTGACTTACTTTTTGTTTTCGACAGGACTTTGGTCAAGTACAATTATGGATTCAGTACAACTTAAGTATTTGGAAAATTGTTTATCAAAAGATGATTTATTGATTTTCTTTTCAGTAAGTGGTTCGGTTGGTAGTTATAAAGAAATTATTGAATACTGTAAAGAAAATAATATAAGGACTGCAATGGTTACAATGAATGATTCAGAGTATTTGAAAAAGAGCGTGACTTACTATTTTTTACTTCCTATGCTGTCTATATATAATCCAAATAATAATAAGAATTTTCATCGTATAGATAATCGTAGTATATTTAATATCTTTATTGAAATTCTTATTTCATTTTATACACCACAATAAAAGGGGCTGTAACAAAATAAAATAAACAGCTAAAAATAGAAAAAGAACAATGAAACAGCAAAAACTGAAACATTGTTCTTTTTTGTTGCATAATTTATATATGGAAAACAAAATTCTACAACAAAATGATTATAACGCATTACAACTGTCTTTGCCAATAGATTTAGGTATTAAAATTGATGAAGATGATATGGTTATTTCTTTCCTAAAGGCACTAGAAGGAGTGAATCTAGCTAAATATTTCAAAAAAGGTAAGTGTCGAGGAAGAAAGGGATATGACAGATGTAAGCTTTTGAAGGCTGCACTTTTTGCCTATATGTTATGTGATAATGATTTAAGATCCATGGAATCATTATGCAGATATGATATTCGTTTCATGTACATAATGGGTGAAGAAAGGCCTAGCTTCATGACTTTTGAAAGACTTTTAAAAGACTTTCTCGTTAAGAATATTGATGAGATATTTTTTGAACTTTTAGGTGCTTTAATGAAAATAAATAAAGAAATTCAGTATATAGATGGGACAAAACTGAAAGCAGATGCAGGAAAATATACATTTGTCTATAAAACAAGGATCATCAATGCAAGAAAAAAACTGTGGCAAAAAATAAGTGATTCAATAGCTGATATCAATAAAAACAGAGGATTAGGATTCAATCAAAATGATAAATACTGTGCTCAAGAAATAGGATATATCGTACAATATCTTTTTGAAATCATGAAAAAAGAAGATATTGAGCCTGTATATGGTCGAGGAAAAAGAAAAACAGAAATCCAAAGAAGCTATGATGAATTTCTAAAATACTATGAAAAACTTTTGGAATATGAATACTGGCTAGATATCATAGACGAAAGAAACAGCTGTTCAAAAACGGATCATGATGCAACGATGTGTGCAACAAAAATGGATTACTACTGTAATACGGGATTAAGCAGACCATGTTACAATGCGCAGATAGCAGTGAGTGATGGTGTTATTGTCAATGCAGAACTATATCAAAGACCCGCAGATTCAAAAACATTCATACCATTCATGGAAAGATATAAAGAATATAATGGAGAATATCCAAAACATCCAATGGCAGATGCAGGATATGGAAGTTTTGAGAATTATATGTATTGTACAGATAAAAAATGGAACTAGATATGAAATATTCAATGTATGCCAAGAAAAATGAACCAAAATATAAAAGAAACAATAAATATAATTCATTATTGTGGGAAATGAATGAACAAGGGTATAAAGTATGTCCAAATGGATATGTATTTAGCCAATATGTAAATGAAAAATATAATGAAGATGGAAAATATCTAAGAATTATACAATTATATGAAAACAAGGAAAAATGTGGAGGGTGTCAATTCAAAGAAAAATGTTTGAAAGGAAGAAAAGGATATAAAACAGTATCAAGAGATGTTGTTTTAAATGAATTCTATGCAGAAGTAGATAAGAACTTGTCAACGGAACAAGGAAAGGAAATGAAGAAACAAAGAAGCGTACAGGCAGAAGGAGCATTTGGAGTAATCAAGCAGGATATGAAATTCACAAGATTTACAAGAAGAGGATTAGAAAACACAAGGATGGAATTTCTATTGGTATGTATAGGGTATAATTTAAGAAAATATCACAATTATCTAATAAAAAATAAAAAGAAACTGGTTATAAACTAAACAAACCGTTCCTGAAAAAACGACATTGAAAATTCGATACCCTCATTGCGACCAAAAACAGGTAAAATTCACATAAAAAAGTGAATAATGATAGCTGATGCATCAAAACAGATGTGATTTTTTTATTTACAATAAAAAAAGAAGCTTAACAATGAAAGTTAAACTTCTAAAATTTATTTCGTTACAGCTTCTTTGGGTTTGTCAAGAAAAGTGTGTAAGTAATTTAAACATTACTAAAAAATAGGTTATTCTTTAAAAAAAGAAGAAGCTTTGTAATATAAACCTCTTCTATGTAGGTTTTATTATTCTTCATAAGCTGCTTCTTCAGCAAGTAATTGTTTATCATAATTCTTTAAGAATGGAATAATGACTACAACATCTACAGCACATAATACAATCCATAAAACTAATGCTTTCCAATCCATTGTTGATAAGAAGGCTGCAAGTGGTGCAGGTGTTGTCCAAGGTAATACTAAATATGTTTTTCCAATGATATTGAAGTATGTCGCAAAGTAAGCAACGCAAATATTTACAACAGTACACAACATTGTTGGAATTAATGTAAAGACATTTAATACAGTAGGTACCCCAAATACTAAAGGTTCATTAATATTGAATGCAGTAGATAATGGAGCTAATTTGCATAATGCACGTAATTGTTTAGATTTAGTTACTAAGCACATAGCAATTAATAGGGCGATATATGTACACCATCCTCCCCATACACCATTGAATTGTCCTGCAAAAATATGTGTCATAGGTTGTCCAGCATTGTATGCTTCAAGGTTTAAGGCAACGTTCATTGTAACGATAGGTGTAACAACGGCACCTACCATGTTATCACCATGGATTCCGAAGAACCAGAATAATTGTGAAATTAATAATAACGCTAAAATTGATGGTAATGATTCTGTAGCACTAAATAATGGTTGTAAGAATTTAGTTAATAAATCACATATACCAACTCCAGAAAGATTTGTACATAAAATATTTAATAAGATAAATCCAACAATGTTTACTGCCATTGGAATTAAAATTCTAAATGGAGCTGCAACATTTGGTGGTACAGATCCAGGCATCTTAATAGTAATATCTTTTGAAACAAAAAGGTGAATAATTTCTACAACAATCAATGCAACGATAATTGCAGTAAACATACCTCCAGCTCCTAAGTTTGCAGCTGGTAAATAAGATGCACCTTTAATAGTTGTTGGTGCAGCACCAATAGCAAGATATGTTAAAATAGCTGTAAAACATGCTTCTAATTTAGGTAATTCATATCTTTCAGCTAAACGATAAGCAACAGCACCTGCTACATATAAAGAAATTGCGCCAAGTGTTAAATTATAAGGAATTAATAAGTATTGAGCGTTAGCCGAAGCCCAATTATACCAACCAAGTAGAAATGATGTAAATAAATTGGTAGCTTTTAAAGTTTCTGGGTTAACAGGTGGTTGTGCTAATAAGATTGCAAAACCTCCAATGATTGTTAATGGGATTAGAATTCCCATTGCGTCACGTACAGCAGCTAAGTGACGTTGATTGCTTAATTTGTCAGCGATTGGAACTAAAACTTTTTGTAATTTTTCTTGGAATTTATCCATTTTGCTTGTATTCATAATGTTCTCCTCTCCTTTTTTCGTTATCATGTAACCGCTTTACATTTATATTTTAATCACTTATTGATATTTATGTCAATACATATTTTAAAATTGATATATTTATCATATTTTTATTTACATCCTTTTTTTATTTGCATATAATGAAAGTGTCATGTAACGAGCTGTTATATCTAGAAGAGAGGAATTGATATGAAAATTAATACAATAATTGAAAATATGAAAAAATATCATAAAGGATATGGAACAATTGATGAAGACAAAACAAGAGATAAAGTACTCTATGGAAATATTAATCAAGAATGTACAGGAATTGTGACTTCTTGTTGGGCTTCTGTTGATGTTATTAAATACGCTATTGAAAAAGGCGCTAACTTGATTATCAGTCATGAAGCATTATTTTGGAATCATGGAGATCATCAAGAATGGCTAGAAGAATCAAAAAATAGTGTCTATTTAGAAAAAAGAAAACTATTGGATGATCATCAAATCGTAGTCTGGAGAGATCATGATTATATTCATTCAGGTATTCCTTATAAAGGAGACTATATTGATGGTATCTTCTTAGGTCTAGCTAAGAAAATGGGATGGGAAGATAAACTTATTGTTAATCCAATCAATGAATTTGAACCATCTTTATTATGTTCTACTGCCTATAGCTTTGATCATTCAATCAAAGCCAAAGATCTAGCCAAGGAATTAATTGATACCTGTCATTTAAATGGAATCAAATTGATAGGAAATTCAAATGCGGATATTAAAAAAGCAGCAGTGTTATTCCATGTATTTGGTGATGCTAATGAAGCTATTAAAAATACTGATAAAAGTGATGTCGATTGTCTGTTATCGATGGAACTTATAGATTTTACTTATGCAGAGTATCTAAGAGATAGTGGAATGTTAGGAAGAAATAGAGTTGCTTTGGGAATGGGACATTTTAATCTAGAAGAACCGGGAATGGAATATATGTTGGAATACTTAGATGAAGCGATAGGTGAACATATTCCTGCTTGGTTTAAACAATCAGGAGATAATTATGAATATATGATAAAGGATTGTTGTGATAATCATTGATCTTTCCAATTTTAGAAAAATACTATGAAAGGAATGATAATATGGAATATTTTAGACATATTCAACTAAATGCTCATTTAATTCGTATTATTGGATTAGATGAAACCTGTTTTTATTTAGTAAATGGAAGTGAAAAAACCGTACTTCTTGATGCAGGAAGTGGCTATGGAGATTTGAAATCTTATATTGAAGATAATAAATTGGCTACTCATGATGAAATTGATGTCATTGCGACACATGGACATCATGATCATATTGGAGGAGCAGATTCTTTTAATAAAATCTATATGAATCATAAAGATTTAAAAGTATTTAAAGAATTTGGCACAATGGAATCAAGATTAAATTATACTCATGAATTTGAAGAAAGAATGGGTATTAAGTTTGCTGATAGTATGCTACCAATGACAAAAAAAACATTACTTCCAATTGAAGATTATCAAGTTTTTGATTTGGGAGATATTCACATTAAAATGATTCCAGTTGCAGGACATACACCTGGTATGATGTGTCCTCTTATTGAAGAAGACCGTATTTGTATTTTTGGAGACGCTTGTGGGGTTTCTGTTTTACTTATGGGTGAATATTCTTCAAATGTAAGTGAATATAAACAAAGTTTATTAAATCTCAAAAAATTTGAAAATGATTATGATACGATTTATCGTAATCATGGTAGCTATGTATCACCAAAGGAATTATTAGATAATGTTATTGAATGTTGTGATCTGATTTTAGAACATAAAGATGCACATCAACCTGTAAAAATGCACGGTATGGATTTCTTTGCAGCACATAAAGTCGAAGGTTATGGACGTGCTGATGGTAAAGAAGGAAATATTTTTTATGAAGATGCAAAAGCTAAATAATTATTTAACACCTCCCTATTTATATGAAAGATGATAGAAATATCATCTATTTTAATATCTAAAAGGTATCGTTATTAATAAATTATAAGTATTAGATATTTAAAATAAAGTGAATTATAATGAAATTGTAAAGAAAGAATGATACTTATGACAATTGAAGAAGCAAGTAAAAAATATAATATTCCAATTCATATCCTTAAAGAATATGAAATTTGGGATTGTGTCAAGAAGTTAAAAAAGTAATGGGATCTTGGCAATATGATGAAACAGACTTTGAAAGATTAAGCTTGATTATGATGTTACATGATTTAGATTTTACAGTTGAAGAAATAAAAAAATATATGAAACTTTTTTTGAAAAAAATGAAAGAGAATGTTTAAAGCTTTTAAATAAAAAAAGAAAAGGAATCTTAGATGAAGTTCATCTAAAAGAAAAACAATTATCAAGAATTGATTATTTAAGATATAAGATGGATTGGAAAAATAAGGAATGAAAAAGATTTGTACATTGATATAACCTTTAATTTTAGTTTTTACCTGTAGTGCTTGTAGTAGTAAAAAAGCAACCGCTAAAAAGAAAACAAAACACAAACAGATTTAAAAAAAGTCAATTCAAAATCATTAGTTATTTATTTCTCTTGGGTTGGAAGTACTCAAAATATTGCCAAGGAAATACAAAAACAAACCAATTCAGACATCTTTGAGATTGTTCCTGAAGTTGCTTATAGTGATGATTATGATACGGTTGTTGATGATGTGAAAAAGGAACAACAAGAAAAATCAAGACCAAAGATTAAAAATAAAATTGAAAGTATTGATGAATACGAAACCATTTACGTAGGATATCCAAACTGGTGGGGAGAGATGCCTATGATTCTTTATACATTCTTTGAAGATTATGATTTATCTAACAAAACGATTGCACCATTTTGTACAAGTGGTGGAAGTGGATTGTCAGATACTGAAAAAACAATTCAAGCACTTGAACCAAGTGCTACATTGGTAAAAGGATTGCATGTTTCAGGGTCAGCATCAAAAGAGGCTACAAGTGATATAAAAGAATGGATAAATGAAATTAAATAAAAGGAGAGAAGAAAGATGAGTTTATATGCAACAGATAAAGAATACAAAGAAAGATTTGATTATTTTTTAGAAGAAGTTAAAAATGATGAAGGAAATAAATTAGATGAAACAACGCGTTATTTAGCTGTTTTATCCGTTTTAATGGGAAATCAAGGAATTTGTGCTTATGAAGAAGTTCTTGAAAAAGCCTTAGATGTTCTATCACCTGTACAAGTAAAAGAAATGGTTTATCAAGCAACTGACTATTTAGGATATGGAAGAATGCTTGAATTTTTAAAAGTTACAAATGAAGTATTTAATAAAAAAGGAATCGAACTTCCATTACAGTCACAAACAACAACGACAATTGAAAATAGATTAGAAAAAGGAATCCAAGCACAAGTAGATATCTTTGGTGAACATATGAATGAAGCTTGGAAAAAAGCAACAGTCAATAAATGGTTAGCTTCTAACTGTTTTGGTGATTACTATACAAGAACAGGTCTGGATTTAAAACAAAGAGAAATGATTACTTTCTGTTTCTTATATGGTCAAGGTGATTGTGTTCCTCAAGTTATGGCCCATATTAAAGGAAACTTAAATTTAGGAAATGATAAAGCTTTCCTTACAAATGTTGTTTTACAATGTGTTCCATATATGGGATATCCTCGTAGCTTAAATGCACTTGCTTGTATTAATAAAGTAGAAGACTAAATATTGAATATTTGTGGTATTGCAAAGCAATACCACTTTTCATATATAGAGGGGTGGGAAAACGATGAAAACTATTGTATTACAAGGAAGTTTACTAGTAAATGATCAACGAATATCCTCTGAAAACTTTATCAAGTGAGCAAATGAAAAGAGGTATGAAGTAAGAAGTTTTAAGGTTTCGAAAATGAATATTAAACCTTATCTTGGTTGGGCTGCCTGAGGTTATGAAGAAATCATTATTACGTAATGATTTCTTTATGGACAAATATAGGATTTTATAACAAAAAAAGGGTTTAGCTGAACCCTTATTTAATTTCTATCCAATATCTTTGAATTGTTTTACCATCTTTAACAATTTCATTTTCTAAAATAGCACCATTGTTTTTAATTGATTTTGCAGAACCAATATTATCCTTATCACAAACAAGAAGTACTTTATCAATATTTAACTTTTGACATTCTTTTAAAGCTAAACCGATGATTTTAGTTGCATAACCTTTTTTTCTTTCACTTGGTCTTATCCCATCACCAATATGTCCACCGTAATTTAATAAATAATCATTAAGTTTATGACGAACATTGATGGCTCCAACCATTTTATTTCTTTCTACATCTAAGGCGAAAAATGTTGAATCTTCTACCAAACCAGGTTTTGGATTTTTTAAATCAAGATTATTAATATAATAATCAAAATTATGATAATCATTTTTAAAAATAGAAGCTGGAGAAGTATTAGCTTCAGGATGATTATTATTATAATCAATCCACTCCTTCAACATATCAACAATTAAATCTTGATATTCATATGACGCTTTAATTAATTTAATTGACATAATATAATCTCCTTTTATTAAAATATTTCTATTATTATAACATATTGTAGAATATAGTAAAACCCTCTATTAAGTTGTACTTAATAGAGGAAAGTGCGTATTATCTATTTTATTAAATATTTTAATAAATCTTTAATAGTGACAATACCATAAAAACATTGGTTCTTTAAAACAATAATATCTTCATAAAAATGTGAACATTCATTTTCAAGATAGAGCTGACAAACATTTTTAATAGGAAGATGTGATGGGACAATTAAAGAATCTTTAAAAAGGTTTGGTTCAACAATATTTAAATCACAAAGTATATTTTCTCTTTTTAAATAACCTAAATAATGTCCTTCATCATTTATGACATAAATTCTTTGTGCCTTGTTATTTTCTTCAAAGACTTGATAAGCATTATTTATACTTTGATAAGTTTTTAATGTACAAGGGAAATGACAAAGTGAATCGATTGTAGGAATATTTAAAGTTTTCTTATATTTGTTGTATAACTTTTTGATAGTTTCTTTGACAGAAGGCAAAAGATCATCAAAGTTATCAATAGGTTTCTTTAAATAATAACCTTGTCCATATTCAACCCCTAATTGAATTAGACATTCAAGTTCTTCCTTTGTTTCAATTCCTTCAACAATTAATTTATAATGCATAGCTTTACAATAGTTGACCATGACTTCTACCATTGTACGCTTATCTTTATTTAAATGAATATCTTGAATAAGTTCTCGATCAAGTTTTAAATATTCAGGTTGTGTATGATTAATTCTATTTAAATTAGAATAACCTGAACCAACATCATCAATAGCAATTTCAAAACCTTGGCTACGATAATGTCTAACGACTTGTTTAAATAAATGCTTATCTTCAATAAAAGTTGTTTCAGATAATTCAAAAACAATACTATTAGAATCTAAATGATATTTCTTTAAATATTCTTTTGTGAATCCTTGAACAAAATCTTGATCAAGTAAAATATTAGCATCCACATTAATAAATAACTTTTTGCCTGATGGCATTTGTTGACTTGCTTTAATTGCACATTTACGACATAGTTGATCTAACTTCCATGATTGTTCAAGTGTGTTAGCTATCTTGAATAATTCTTCAATATTTATAGGGCATGATTCTAAAGTGATACGACTTAAGGCTTCAAAAGGTACTATTTCTCCTGTTTTTAAGGAAACAATAGGTTGAAAAACACTTTTTATTTTCTTTTCATTAATAATTTTAAAAAAATCATTGATCTTTTTTTCATTTAATTTCATCTCTTTATCCTCTATTCTTTTTAGAATATATAGAAATAAGAAAAGAATTTCTATCAATATTAGATAAGAAAAATGTAAAAAAATGGTAAAGAATCCTGTTATAATAAAACAAAGGAAAAAGTATATGAAAGAAATAGAATATAGATTATTAGGGATAGAAAATTTAGAATTATTAGTAAAACTAAGAATAAGAGATTTAAAAATGTTTTCTAATCAAGAAATAAAAAGTTCTACAATAGAAAACATTAGATGTTTTTACAAAGAAAAAATGTTAAAAGATGAATGCCATACATTAGTGGGATATCATTCTAACCAAATTATTTCAACCGCTACAATTTATTATTATGATATTCTTCCAAGCAATGAAAATCCAAAAGGAAAAGTTGGACAAATAACCAATGTATGGGTAGATGAAAACTATCGTCATTTAGGGGTTGGTAGTCATATGGTGAAATATCTAATAAAACAATATCAAAAAGAAGTAGGATTTATTTGTTTAAATAGTTCGAAAGAAGCTATGAAAATGTATTTGGATATTGGATTTGAAAAGAAAGATAATTACTTGATTTTTAAAAGAAAATTGAATTAAATATTTTTATTTACAATCCTTATTTTAATTGATAAAATTCATTTGAAAAGAAAGCATACCGATATCAGCATGCGGAATATAAACAGTTTGGTTTTAAGTATACCGTTACCAATAGGCAAAATAAAAATGGTTGGGTTGTAAGTAGTAGTCCTTCACTATTAAGTGAGGGGCTTTTATTTTAAAGCTAAAAAGGAACATTAATCTTGTTCCTTTAAGCTTTCTTTATAACTTCTTCCAATAGGAAGATGAGTTTGTTCTTTTAAAATAACTTCTTGATTTTTTACTTCTTGAATAAATCGTTTATTAACAACATAAGATTTATGAATTTGAATAAAGTCAGTAGATTGTATTTCTTTAATAAATTGACTTAATGTTTTTCTTTCAACCATTTCTCCATTGATTGAATGAAGAATGATTTGATGTCTGAGTGATTCAACATAATAGATTTGGGATAATCTGATTTTAGAAGTGATCCCATTTCTTTGATAAAGATAATATTGAAAATTCTTTTGAATTTGTTTTTTTATAAAATCTTGATAATGAATAAACTGTTTTTCTAATTCACTATTAATAAAATAAAGATGTGTCTGCATTTGTAGACATATACTTACTAAATCAAAATCTTTGGGTCCAATAATATAAATAAGTGTACTTTCTAATTTCTTGAGATGATTTAAGATATTTAGATCACTCTTTTTTTCTATTTCTACAAAATAAATATCTTGAATGGATTGGTGTGTATAATTTGTAAGAATGTATTCTACTTGTAAATTATCAAAGAATTGATGAATAAGTGGTTCTATTTGTTTGTAATGTTTTGAAATAAGAGAAATTCTAATCATGATTTTTCTCCTTTTCAACGAGGGCAATATGTAGATTGATATCTTTATTAGAACAAAGTGCTTCTAATAAATGATAAGGATCAACAAAACGCACACCTTGTTTTTTCATCAATTCAATTCCTTGTTTAAAAGATTCTCTATCATGACTTACAAAGTTTTCAATAATATATTGTGAACCATCCAACATATTAAATTTAAAAACAATTTTATATCCTGAACCATCAACTAAATATTTAGATGGATAAAAAGAGTAACGATAATAAGATATTTGTACAAAATCAATTTGTGAAAGTCTTAAATTGATTTGATATCGAGGATATTTATTTCTAAAAAGAAAAGAATAAAGATATTTTGTTTTATCTAGATTTTTATCAAAATAAATATATTTTAAAGAGTTTTCATCTACTTCCCACATTGTATTCGTAAAAGTTAATCCAGGAAGTACCAAGATATAAATGGATAATAAAATAATTATAAGAACTATTGAAAACATGATTCTTTCATAAGGTTGTCTATAAAAAATAAAAAACACCCCAAGCCAATAAGCAACAAAAAGCAAAATAACAAAATTCAATAGTATAATTTTTCTTTTCTTTATTTTTCCAACAGTAACTTTCATAACTTCCTCCTGCCTTGTATTATAACATATTCTTTTCTCTTTTCTTTTGTCGTTGATGTCACAATAGGTGTTGTTGGTGCCTTTCTTCTATTTGTTTAATCTAATAAAAGTATAATAAAGATAGAAAATAAATAAAAATTACACAAATATTTAAAAAATACTTGAGTATAAACCTACTCTATAGTCTACATTGAGGGTGTAAGGAAAAGAAAGAAGGGAAAAGATATATGATTGGTTTTACTTTTAAATATTTCTTTAAAGAGATGAAAAAGAATATAAGTATGATAGGGGTTATAACAGGTTCGTTATTATTGCTTAGCTTGATATTAAGCATGTTTTATAATACAACGCTTAATCCAAATTTAAATATGGATGATCTAACAGCGTTCTTTATGGATTTGTTTAGATCAACTGTTCTTTTGGTATTTATGCTTATTTGTATTTATTTGATTGTTTATTCTGCCAATTATTATAATAAAGTTCATTCAAGAATTTTAGGCTTATTAAAAATATTTGGTTATACTAATCAAGAAATTGTTGTATTTTTTGTAATACAACTCGTTATTATTTTAGTTGTTTCATTTATATTATTTACTTTATTACGTATTGTAGTAACACCTTTATTATTTAAATTTATTTCATTTTATTTACATGAACATGTAGATACTGCCCTTTTTGGAAAAGGGTATACAGATACGTTAGCGTTTTTCTTTTTAACGATCTTAGTCATTATCTTTGTTGAATTTAGATATATTATTCAAACACCAACAACACATTTAGTAAAAGGTGATGAAGTTATTTCTTATAAAATTAAGACAAAGAGTTTATTTAAAGAATTTCTTTATTTGTTTTTATTTATCTATGGTCTTTATGTTATGGCTACCTCAACTTTAAAGATTGATTTAATTGTTCCACTTTCATTATGTGTTTTTGGAGTCAATGGAATTGTAAAATATACACTTCCTAGAATAATTCAAACACTTATTCAAAGAAAAAATATTTCTGGTGAAATGATGGTTGTTTTAAAGAATTATATTTTTATTATTAATCAAATGAGTATGTTGATTCTATTAAGTATTTTAATCAATTTAATGATGCCAGTTATGATTTATGTTTATGTTGATATATCTGGATTCTTTATTGAATTTGTCTTGATGTATGTTTTCACAAATCTTATCTTAAACTATATTATTTATCAAAGACTTAATATAAGAAGGTTAGAAAATAAAAATTCTTATAGAAAGTTATTCACATTAGGGTATGATTTAAAGTCTATAAAAAAATATAGTAAAAAAGAAATATTCTTATTCTATCTTACTTTATTTATGTGTATTAGTATTTATCTTTTAACGTTATCTATTTCATTGATTATCAAAGAAGTATTACCATTAAAAGCACTATTTATTTGTTTAGCTTATATTATTCCAATGACTGTGATGTATCTTATTACAGATTATAAAGAAGGGAGAAGTGTATTATCATGGAAGAAATCATAAAAACAGAAATGCTTACAAAAATTTATAATCCTTTAAGTCAAAATCCTAAATTAGCTTTAGATCAAATTTCTTTAAGTATTAAAGAAGGAGAATTTATTACGATTATGGGAAAGAGTGGTTCAGGAAAAACCACATTGTTGAATATTTTATCGACAATTGATGATCTTACAAAGGGTAAATTATTTATTTATGGTAAAAATATATTTGAAATGTCTGATAGTGAAAAAGCACATTTTAGAAAAGAAAACATTGGTTTTATTTTTCAAAACTTTAATCTATTAGATACACTTACTATTAGAGAAAATATCCAATTACCATTAAAACTCTCTAAGAAAAAAATAGATCAAGATGATTTTGATCGTATTGTTAGTGAATTAGAAATTAATGATATTTTAGATAAATATCCTTTTGAATGTTCAGGAGGACAAACTCAAAGAGTAGCGGTTGCTAGAACACTTGTTATGCATCCAAAGATTATCTTCGCTGATGAACCAACAGGAAATCTTGACGGTGTTCGTTCTAAACAATTGATGCAATATTTAGAAAAAGTAAATCAAGAAGATAAGATTACAGTGATTATGGTAACTCATGATCCTTTAGATGCAGCTTATTCATCACAAATGTATTATATTGAAGATGGAAAAATAAAAGATCATTTAATGAAAAATGATGATTCATTTGATACCTATTTTTCTAAGATTGTTAAAATATCTATGGAGTTATAAAAGAAAACGAAGTTCCATTTGCGTGGAACTTTTTTTGTTGTTGATGACGTCTTCTTGGTTGTTGGTGCCTCTTTTCTAAACATTTAAGAAAATAAGATTATGATGAAATTGTAAAGAACAAGGGAAGGTGATGTTTATGATTAAGATGGCAATTCATATGTTGTTTGTCGAAAAGAAAAAATTGATGAGTTTTATTTATTCTTTAAGTGCAACATTTGTAGTTTGTTTATTATTTATTCAGTTTTTTACAAATCCATATCTTACAAAAGTTACTCAAATAGGGCATAAGGTTGTTTTTAATACAGCATTTGCTTTACCGGAGGATGTGGTGAATCTTAATGATAATTTTATTATTATTTTATTATCTTTTGTTTTATTGGTTATTTGTATTTCTCTTATAAGTTATAGTTGTTATTATCATTGTTTAATGACTTCAAGGGAAATCGGACTTTTAAAGTTATCAGGTTATAATTTAAGAAAAATTGTTTGTTATAAGATGATTCAAATGGTTATTGTAATGAGTATTTCCTTATTGATTTCAAATCTTGTCTATTTGTTTTTAAATCCCTTATTTTTATATTTAATAAAATCATATTTAAAAATAGAAATGCCTTTAATATTACTCAATAAAGAACTCTATAAATTTCTCTTTATGATTGTAGGAATCCTCTTTATATTTATTGTATTTTTAGAAACAAGATATGCACTTTCTACAAATATTTGTGAACTTCTTACAAATCATACAATGAATCACTATAAAGAAGATAAACGCATCTTAAAAATACCAGATACCGTTTATATCATCGCTTATATGTTAGGAATCCTTACCATGTATTCCTCTCATGAATTAGATGCAGGATTTTCTATTGCAGCCTGTATTGGGGCAATAGGAGCTTATGGGATGTTTTATTATTTCATTCCCCATACAATATTAGATATGTTTGATGATTTGAAGTTATCAGGAGAAAAATATGTAGCTTTAGGTGATGTTTCTGTTTTTATGCAACAATCAAAATCTTTAATAGTTTATATTATGTTATCAGTTATTTTATTTCCTACATTTATTCTTGTAACGACTCAAAGACCATTCATTTTTATGATCTTACAAATTGCGTTTATTTTAATTAATATTTTATTAAGTACAAGTTTGATGAATCGTTTCTTTATCGATTTATATGAAAAGAAAAATCATTATTCTAATTTATTTAAAATAGGATTAAACCGAAAAGAAGTTATACAGGTTTCCACACAACAAGGAAATTATTTTTATGGTTTATTTTGGATTTTTACTTTGATTTATATGTTTTGTATAGTAAGTGTCTTTTATTTGAAAACACAAATCAGCCTATCAATCATTTTATGTCTTGTTTTGGAATACTTGATTCCTTATTTAATTTCACAAATCATTGTTTATTATTGTAAAAGGAGAAATACATTATGAAAGTTATAAAAGTAGAAAACTTAAAGAAAGTCTATAATCCTTATAGTACTTTTCCTAAAATAGCTTTAAAGGATGTAAGTTTAGAAGTAGAAGAAAGTGAATTTATTTGTATTATGGGAACTTCTGGTTCAGGAAAAACCACATTGATTAATGTTTTATCAACGATTGATGAAGCAACAAATGGTAAAATACAAATAAATCTTCATAATTTAATGACGATGTCAGAAAATGAAAAAGCACTTTTAAGAAAAAAAGAAATAGGTTTTATTTTTCAAAACTATAATCTAATAGAATCACTAAGAATAAAAGATAACATTTTATTTTCACTTAGAATCAATAATGTTGATCAAAAAGTTCAACAAGAAAGATTAAATCAATTAGCAAAACAATTAAATATTGAAGAAATACTTGATAAATATCCACTTCAATGTTCAGGTGGTCAACAACAAAGAGCCGCTATAGCAAGAGCGTTGATTATGCAGCCACAAATTATTTTTGCAGATGAACCAACGGGAAATCTAGATTGTGAAAATGCAAAAGAATTGATGGAATTATTTAAAAAAATCAATAAAGAAAATCATACAACGATTGTTATGGTGACACATGATAGTCTGGTTGCTTCTTATTCGAATAGATTACTTTATTTAGAAGATGGAAAAATATCGAAATGTTTAGAAAGAAAAAATAAAACACAAGAAGAATATTACCGAGATATTATCGCGATAACGACAAAAATGGATTTAGCACATGTTTAAAAGGAGAAAAATTATGAAAAAGACAAAACAAAAATTAATAATCGTAGTTATATTTTTAGTTGTATTTATTGTTATAGGATTTTATAGCTTTAATAATAAAGACCCTTATAAAAAGTATAATCATATACAATCAAGCGAATTTTTAAAAACAGATCAACAAGAATATTGGGTTTACTTTTATTCAATAGATAATAAAGATAGTATCGATTCTAATAATGGAATCAGTTCTTTAAATAAGGCAACAAATAATGTTTATTTTGTAGAAATGAAAGATAAGAAAATAAAGATTGAAGATCAACAGATACAACCAACAACTTTACTTTATATTAAAAATCATAAAATAGTTAAAACTTATCATGGTTTAAAACAATTAAAAGAAAAACATGAAAAAATATTAGAAATGAGTTGGTAAAAGAATGCTCCAATTGTGGAGTATTTTTTTATAAAGAATTCTAATAAGCTTATTTTTTATGTTGGATTTTTGTTATTTGTAAGCATTATTTGTAAAAAGTATTATAATCATTGAGGGAGATGGTTTTATGTGGGTATTATGTGCATTTGGTTCTGCTTTTTTTGCGGGAATTACATCTATTTTAGCTAAATGCGGTATTAAAAAAATAGATTCACATGTGGCTACAGCATTACGTACAATCATTGTGTTATTTTTTTCATGGTTAATGGTATTGATTGGAGGAAGTCACCAATCTTTATCATCAATTTCAACGAGAACATGGTTCTTTTTGATTGTTTCAGGACTTTCAATAGGAGCTTCATGGCTTTGTTATTTTAGGGCATTACAAATTGGTGATATTAATAAAGTTGTACCAATTGATAAATCAAGTACGATTTTAACGATTATTTTAGCGTTTATCTTTTTAAAAGAAGAAATTACACCCTTAAAAGGACTTTGTGTTTGTATTATCGCAATAGGTACTTATTTAATGATTGATAAAAAAGAAGGGAAAGTAAAGAATGAAAAAAGTAGTTGGCTGATTTATGCCTTACTTTCTGCCATCTTTGCTTCTTTAACATCCTTACTTGGTAAAGTAGGAATGGAAAATATTGATTCAAATTTAGGAACAGCTATTCGTACTGCGGTTGTTTTAGTGATGGCTTGGGTTGTTGTTTTTACTTTAAAAAGCAACATATTTTAAAAGATTTAGATAAACATGAACTTTTATTTATTTGTTTATCCGGTCTTGCTACTGGAACATCATGGCTTTGTTACTACAAGGCATTACAAATGGGACCAGTAAGTGTGGTTGTCCCAATTGATAAATTAAGTTTAGTAGTAACGGTTATTTTCTCTTATTTTGTTTTTCATGAAAAACTTAATAAGAAATCTCTATGTGGATTTATTTGTTTAATTGCTGGGACACTTTTAATGCTTTTATAAGGATTTAATGGTATACTCATTTTTGAGGTTACATTATGCAAAAACAATTAATTAAATGGTATCAAGAAAATAAAAGAGATTTTCCATGGCGTAAAGATCAAGATCCTTATCATATATGGATCAGTGAAATTATGCTTCAACAAACGACGACAGAAACGGTTATTCCTTACTATAATCGTTTTTTAAAAAACTTTCCAAATGTAGAAGCGCTAGCGAGTGCTTCTTTAGAAGAAGTTTATAAAATGTGGGAAGGATTAGGTTATTATCGTCGTGCTAAGCATATACATGAAAGTGCACAAATTATTTTAGAAAAGTATCAAGGTGTTTTTCCTTATGAATATGATGCTATTTTATCTTTAAAAGGAATTGGTGAATATACAGCAGGTGCGATTAGCTCTATTGCTTATGGAAAGCAAGTTCCTGCTGTTGATGGTAATGTTTTGAGGATTATTAGTCGTTATTATTTAATAAAAGAAAATATTGCGGAAACAAAAGTTCAAAAGAAGATCTATCAAATTGTACAAGAACTCATTTTAAATCATGATGCTTCTGCTTATAATCAAGGAATGATGGATTTAGGTGCTACGATTTGTAAACCTGTTCATCCCTTATGCTTAGAATGTCCTATTCAAAAAGGCTGTTTAGCTTTTAAAAAGAAACAAATGGATGTTTTACCAATTAATATAAAAAAGATCAAAAAACAAGAAATAAGCTATATTACAGGCATTATCACATATCAAAATAAATATTTCTTGATACAAAATCCACCAGGTGGGCTTTTAGAAAATCTTTATGGTTTTGTTCAATATGACGAAGAAAGTCCTTATAGTTTTATTTCTTCATTTCAAGAAGAATATCAACAAAATATAATGATTCAAGCACACATTAAAGATATTAAACATGTTTTTAGTCATTGCACATGGCGGATGCATGTGTATCATTTTATTTTAGATAAAGAAATAGAAAATATGTATACGTTAGAAGAAATTAATCAATTACCTTTATCAACGGCACATATGAAGGTGTTAAAAGCGTATCTAAGTTCATTTTAAAGACAAATAAAAAGAATAAGATAAAGATGGGTGATAAGATGAAATTATTTCATAGAGAACATAAAATTGAAAATCATGAAGAAAAGGAAATGTTCTTTTCTTTTTGCGTTGAACAAATTTATCCTCATAAACAAGGAGAACTCTTTGTTTTAGGGACAGTTGATGGAAAAATACAAGAACAAGAATCGATGTATTTAATAGGTCCCTATGGATTTGAAGAAAGAATAGAAGTGAACCAATGGATAGAAGTTGATCCACAAAATAATTTCTATGCACTTCTTGTTGATCAAAAACTATCAGGAATCATAGATGAGGGTTATATTTTCACAAATAAAAATAATCATTTAGCGAATTCTAGAGAGGATGTTTTTAATCCTTATCTTCATTTTCTTTTAGAAAAAGTGAATCATCAATATTATGAATATTTAGATATCTTATTTGAACAATTGGCTACACGATCTTATTTTTTATCGGTATTTGATTATCAAGATTTATCAATTTATCAAATAGGAGATAAAAAGTATTATCCCATTTATACAAGCACTTTAGAAATGGAAAAAGATCAAAAATGTCAAAATAAAAAAAACTCTGTTTATAGTTTTGATGATTATTCCAGAATGTTTTTAAATCAAGAGAAAATAGATGGAATCATCATAAATCCGTATCATAAAGAACGTAGTGTTGTTTTAAATAAAGATGTTATTCAATATATCAATCAGGTAAAAAATAAAAATATGAAAACTTATGTTCAAGCAAAAAATTATTTAAAAGATAAAAAAAGGAGACATAAATATGAAATTAATCATGAGAGCTGATGATTTAGGTTTTAGTGAAGCAGTCAATTTAGGAATTTATAAAGCAGTTAAAGATGGTGTCATTACCAGTGTTGGAATTATGACAAACATGGAACAGGCGTATGCAGGCTATGAACTTCTTAAAGATTTTGATATTGCATTAGGACAACATACCAACATTTGTGCAGGAAGACCTCTTACAGATCCAAAACTTATTCCTTCATTAGTACAAGAAAATGGTGAATTTTGTAGTTCAAGAGAAATAAGAAATCGTCAGGTAGACACTGTTGTTGTCGAAGAAGCTGAAAGAGAAATTGAAGCTCAATATTTACGCTTTAAAGAAATGACGGGAAGAGATCCAGATTATTTTGAATGTCATGCAGTGATTTCTCAAAACTTTTTTACTGCTTTAAAAAATGTTGCTAAAAAATATGGACTCTTTTATGAAAATATTCTTTTTGATCAAGAATTTGAAAAAGAAAACAATATTTATGGAATTGCCATGGCAAAACTCAATGAAAAAATGCTTTATGATCCAAAGGAATATGTAGAAAATAATTTAGATTTTATCAAAAATCATGATATATCTGTTATGGTCTTTCATCCTGGTTATTTAGATCAATATATTTTAGAACATTCATCATTTACTCTTATTAGAGCGATGGAATGTGATTTTCTATGTTCAAAGTGGTTAAAAGAGTGGTTAAAGAATAATAAGATTGAACTAACGGATTTTAGAAAGGTAAAAAATGGATAGATGTTCTTGGGTCAGTGATGATCCTCTTTATCAAGAATATCATGATCATGAGTGGGGAAAACCTGTTTATGATGATCAAAAACTTTATGAAATGTTTTTATTAGAAACATTTCAAGCTGGTCTTTCATGGATTACGATTTTACATAAAAGAGAGGCTTTTAAAGAAGCTTTTGATGACTTTGACGTTTTTAAAGTTGCTTACTATGATGAAAAGAAAGTAAATGAGTTAATGAATAATTCAAGAATTATTCGTAATTCAAGAAAAATCAAAGCGGCTATCAAAAACGCACAAATTTTTATTGAAATCCAAAAAGAATTTGGCTCTTTTTCTAACTATCTTTGGTCTTATACAAATCACAAAATTATCTATTTAGAAGATGAGAAACTTGCCACAACAAGTCCACTTTCTGATAAAATATCGGAGGATTTAAAGAAAAGAGGGATGTCATTTGTAGGAAGTATTACCATTTATTCTTATTTAGAAGCAATCGGTATTTATAATCATCATCAAAGAAATTGTTTCTTACATCCTTAAGAACAGTTTCTTTTTTTGTATTATTAGGTATAATAAAAATAGGTGAAAAAAATGAAAAAAAAGAGACCAATCCTACTATGTTCACTTACCATTGTTTTGATGTTTTTACTTACAATTTCAAGCACTTTTCAAACAATATGTGTTAAAACACTTGGTAATAATTATCTTGATGCTTTAACAATCAATCAAATTGTTGATTTGGTTATTGATCAAGATGAAAATATACAATTTAAACAATTACAACAACTTCAAATAGATTTAAAAATGAATAAAGAACTCTATAATTTTAATTGTTATGCTTTTGATTATACGATACGTCATATAAATGATGAAAAAATTCAATTAGATCAAAAGAAAATAAATCAATTCTCTAAATCATGTTATACAATTATTAAAGAAAATCATGATACAAACGTAAAAGTATCTGATATTTCTAAAATTGTTAAAGAGAATCAGTTTTGGAAAAAATTAACACATAATATGAAAAAGAAAATGAAATCATTTTCTCAAGCATTTATTTTTATTTATTCAATGGTTGAATCTTTAATCTTTAAGATGATTTTAATTCTTCTTATTTTAGTATTGTTTATAAAGATTTATGCTTTAGATAAAAAAGCTTTTTCATTATTTTTAACAGCTATTTTTATTTTAAAGAGTTTGGTGGATTATTTAGTGATTTTATCAATTGAATTATCTAAGACTTTTTATATTAAGATGCTAAATATTCCTATTACTTCGATTGAAACAAGTTCTTATTTGTTGATTGCAACTATATGTTTAACAGTAGGTATGTTTTTATTGATAGGGCATATATTGAAGACAGAGTAATCTGTCTTTTTACGTATAAAAAATTATTAAATTAATAACTATTTATAAATTGTATAAACGCATCACGTTTCACTAGACAAACAAGATTGTATACAATATAATGTTAGCAATACAAATAAGAAAGGAAGGTTTTATATATGACCGAAAAAAGAGTTTACAATTTCTCAGCAGGTCCTTCAATGTTGCCTGTTGCTGTACTTGAAAAAGCAGCAAAACAAATGTTGAATTATGAAAACAGCGGTATGTCTGTAATGGAGATGAGTCATAGATCCTCTTCCTACTTAGATATCTTTGAAAAAACAAAAGGATTATTAAAGAAAGTGATGAATGTTCCTGACAATTATAAAATTGTTTTCATTCAAGGGGGAGCAACTCAACAATTTTCAATGGTTCCTTTAAATCTTTTAAAGAATGGGAAAGCTGATTATGCAATTACAGGTGCTTTTAGTAAAAAAGCAGCTGCAGAAGCAAAAAAATATGGGGATATTCATATTGTTTATGATGGTAGTAGCAATGATTTTAAACACATTCCAACACAAGATGAATTAGATTTATCGAAAGATGCATCTTATTTACACATCTGCGCCAATAACACAATTTATGGAACAGAATGGAAATATGTTCCTGAAACATATGGTGTACCAATTATTGCGGATATGTCATCAAATATTTTATCTAAACCAGTAGATGTAAGTAAATATGGGATGATTTATGCTGGTGCTCAAAAGAATATGGGAATCGCTGGATTAGGGGTAGCGATTATTCGTGAAGATTTACTTCAAGATGTAGCCAAAACAACACCTGTTTTATTAGACTATAAATTGATGATTAAAAATGATTCAATGTATAACACACCACCAGCTTATGCTATTTATGTTTTAGGACTTGTTCTTGAATGGATTGATTCTTTAGGTGGTTTAGAAGTCATGAAAGAAAGAAATGAAAAGAAAGCTAAATTAGTTTATGACTATTTAGATCAATCGACTTTCTATAAAGCACATAGTGATAAAGAAAATAGATCACTTATGAATGTGACTTTTACGACACCAAATAAAGATTTAGATGCGAAGTTTGTAAAAGAAAGTATTGAAGCAGGTATGACGAATTTAAAAGGTCATCGTTCTGTAGGGGGGATTCGTGCTTCTATTTACAATGCAATGCCTTATGAAGGTGTTGAAAAACTTGTCGCATTTATGAAAGAATTTGAACAAAACAATCAGTAAGGGGACAACTATGTATAAAGTAAAATTAATGAATAAGATATCTTCTGAAGGATTAGATTATTTTAATGAAGATTATGAATATGGGGAAACGTTAGAAAATGAAGATGCCATTTTACTTAGAAGTGCATCTTTACATGAATATGAATTTACAAACAATGTAAAAGCAATTGCGAGAGCTGGTGCGGGGGTCAATAATATTCCTGTTGAAAAATGTTCAGAAAAAGGAATTGTTGTTTTTAATACACCAGGTGCAAATGCCAATGCCGTAAAAGAACTTGTCTTATGTGCTTTATTTTTATCAAGCCGTAAGATTGTTGAAAGTATTGAATGGGTCAATACTTTAAAGGATGATGAAAATATTGGAAAAACAGCAGAAAAAGGAAAATCAAACTTTGTAGGTCCTGAAATTGAAGGAAAAAGATTAGGGGTTATCGGTTTAGGAGCTATTGGAGTTTTAGTCGCAAATGCTGCAAATAAACTTGGTATGGAAGTTTATGGCTATGATCCATTCATGTCTGTTAATTCAGCATGGGCTTTATCAAAACATGTGCGTAAAGCAAAAGATATGGATGAAATCTTTAAAACATGTGATTATATTACGGTTCATGTACCAAGTACAAAAGATACAAAGGGTATGTTAAATAAAGAAAAATTTGCATTAATGAAAGATGGAGCACGTTTATTAAACTTTGCAAGAGGGGACTTAGTTGTAAACGAAGATCTATTAGAAGTAGTTGAAACAGGAAAATTAAGTAAATATATTACAGATTTTGCTGCTCAAGAATTTATTGGAAAAGATAATATTATTGTATTACCACATTTAGGAGCGTCTACTCCTGAAAGTGAAGATAGTTGTGCAAGAATGGCAGTTCAAGAATTAAAAGATTTCTTAGAAAATGGAAATATTAAAAATTCAGTGAACTTCCCAGCTGTTAATCAACCAAGAGAATCAAAAGTAAGACTATGTATTACCAATAAAAATATGCCAAATATTTTGGCACATATTTCTAAACTATTCGCAGATCACAATTTAAATATAGAAAATATGGTTAACCGTTCTCGTGGAGATTATGCTTATACACTTATTGATACAAATGATGATGTACGCCAAGATATCATTGAACGTATCGAAGCAGCTGAAGGAATTATTAATGTAAGAGTTATTAAATAGAACTTATACGTGATTTAAAGAGGTCCTAAATGGACTTCTTTTTTTTGGACTAAACGTCCATTGAAGAAGAAAAAGAGGAAAGCTAAAATAATG
>ERZ772885.306-NODE-306-length-36830-cov-16.651693_pt1 | contig 36830 bp, 40 predicted proteins | sample MGYA00580580_ERZ772885 | MGnify/ENA primary metagenome ERZ772885 (study PRJEB29015, sample SAMEA2737673) | human gut metagenome | biome: human gut; feature: human-associated habitat; material: faeces | place: China | collected 2012 ...
TCCTCCACCAATTGTTACAATTTTTACAGGTTTTTTACTCATTTTTATATCCTCCTTATTTTTACAAAACTATTCTAGTTTTATACTTTTCTTAAATCAATAAAGAGGAATTTTATAGTTACACTGTTCCAACAAAACAAACATAATTCAAACAAAAATAGAGAACACTGTTCCCTATTTGATTAAATCATTGTTTGTATCTCTTATAAGTGATGATGTAAAATTTTCATATTCATCAGCAATCTTAATTTTTTTCTTTTTATTTTCTTTATAATTTAAGCTAAAATACATACTATACAATAAATCCAACAAATAAAGTGTTGATAAATTCATAGAAAAAGTTCCCAAATTGTTTCTAATTTTTTCTCTTGTAGAAACATGTAGAACACAACGTGATAAAGAAGATAAAGTATTCGTTCCAAATGATGTAATAGCAATAAAATCGATATTTCTTTCATTTAATTTATTTGCCATTCTTATACAATTTTGTGTTTCACCTGTATAGCTAATTAAAATAAAACAAGCATCTCCTTTATTTAAATAACAAGCCTCATAATATGGTTCATCAATACTTTGATATACATTTACATGTTTTCCTATTCTAGCCATTTTATCTCTAAAAGTTAAAGCAAGATCATTTTGCGATCCAGAAGAAATAATATAAATAGTTTTATTGTTTTTTAATAAATTCAATGATTTTCTTAACATATCGTGATCCAATAGTGAATGTGTATCATCAATTATTTCATGATACAATGAACACATTTTATTTGATATTGTTTGTATGTTATCTTCTGTCATAAAAGGTATACTGGGATTTATATCTGAAAAATTCGAATTTAAATAGTGAAGTTCTTCGACATACATTTCTTTAAATTCTTCAAATCCAGTAAATCCTAATTTTTGACAAAGTCGTATTATTGATGATGGTGAACAATACAATCTCTTTGATATTTCACGTGTTGATTGTCTTGCAATTTCTTCCTTTTGATTCAAAAAATACTTTACTATTTCTTTTTCTGCATACGTAAAATCAAAAGACTTTAACTTATCGCTTATTAACATTTTTAACCTCATCCCTTTTCAATTCTATAAAGATTATACCTACAACATAAACTATTTTCCAACCATAAAAGCCTATCTAATTCACTATGAATCCACTGAGCTTTATTCATTATATTCTTATCTTCAATAAGTATTTGTAAAAAAACTAGACTACTTATGGTACGTTTGATTGTTCATAATTTTGAATGCACGATAGACTTGTTCAACTAAGATAAGTTTCATTAATTGATGCGGAAAAGTCATTTTAGAGAAGCATAAACGATAATTTGCTCTTTGTAATAATGACTTTCCTAAGCCTAAAGAACCACCAATAACAAAAGTAATCGTACTCTTTCCTCTAATCATACATTCTTCAATATGTTTAGAAAAAGCCACACTATCTATTTCTTTTCCATGTAAATCTAAAACAATCACATATTCATCATCTTTGATTTTAGCGATAATTTTATCTGCTTCTTTATCTTTGATGATATTTTCAACATTTTCACTTGCATTATCAGGAATTGGTTCATCACCAACTTCTACCATTTCCACTTTACAGTAAGCATTTAATCTTTTGACATATTCATTAATTCCATTAACAAGATATTTTTCTTTGAGCTTACCAATTGTTAAGATTCTAATTTTCATAATGTCCTCCAGAAACAATTTCTTTTTGATCCGCCACTTTGATTTCATCAAAATAAATATGTTCTTCATCAAAAACTCTTTGATATGTATTTAATGCTGTTTCTTTTGTATTTGCTTCTTCAGATAAGTGAGCTAAACAAATTTCTTTTGTTCTTTCTCCAATAACTTGCGCCATAATATGAGCACTATATTCATTATTAAGATGGCCTTTATCTCCTAAAATACGATTTTTTAAGAATAAAGGTCTTCTTGTACTCATTAATAATTCAATATCATGATTGCTTTCAAAAATATAATAATCTAAATTTTTCATATACCCCATATTCTTTTGAGAAACATAACCTGTATCTGTCATATAAAGAATTGTTTCATGTTTTCCTTTAATCACAAAACCTAGTGGTGAAGTTGCATCGTGCGATAAAGGTAAAGGAGTAATAATATAATGATCTAATTGTATGTTTTGATAATTTTCTATTTCGTGGCTTTCATCTATGCCTGGGATACATCCTTTTCCGCAATAGACAATACTTTGATCAAAGATACCAATATTTTTATTATGGTCGACATGATCATGCGTTAATAAAACATAATGGATATCATTTTCATGAAATCCTAGTTGATTAAGTTTTGTGTAAAGCTGTCTTTTACTGATGCCACAATCAATTAAAAGTCCATTGCCTTGATCATAAATAAAGATGCTATTTCCCTTAGAACCACTTGCTAAGATATGATATTCCATTTCCCCTCCAAAACAAAAATGAGTACCAAGTACTCATTTTCTTATTTAAGTCCGTATTTTTTATTGAATTTTTCAACACGTCCATCAGCACTAGCAAATCTTTGTTTTCCAGTATAGAATGGATGACAGTTAGAACAAGTATCAACACGTACTTCATCTAATACTGAACCACTTTCAAATTCTGCTCCACATGATGTACAAACTACTTTTACTTTTTTGTAATTTGGATGAATTCCTTTTTTCATTGTTATTTCTCCTTCCGCCTTGTAGATTTCTCACTACAAAGTAAGTTGCTATGATATATTAACATTAAATTATGTCGTTTTCAAGCCCTTTTTTATAATTTTAATCATCAACTTTAATTCGTCTAATAACCGCACCTAAAGTAATTAATTTTTGATCAATATTTGCATAACCACGATCAATATGATAAACATTACTGATTTCAGTAATACCATCCGCAATTAATCCGGCAATTAATAAAGCAGCTCCACATCTTAAATCTGTAGCTTCTACTTTTGCCCCTTTTAATGGTGTTTTTCCATTAATAAAACACATTGATTCATCTAATTCAATATTTGCGCCCATTTTATTAAGTTGTTCACAATGTCTAAATCTCTCTGGATAAATTGTTTCTATTACTTGTGATTGTCCGTTTGCCTGTGTAAGAAGCGCCGTTAAAGGCTGTTGTAAATCTGTCGCAAAACCAGGATATACTTGTGTTCTTACATCTACCGCATTAAAGTTTTTGTTATCACCATAAACAATAATACTATCACCAACATTTTCCATTTTAACACCCATTTCTTTTAACTTAGAAATAAGAGATTCCAAATGTTGAGGAATGATATTTTGAATAATAACCCTTTCTCCTGCTGCTGCAGCCATAATTAAGAATGTACCTGCTTCGATACGATCAGGAATGATTTCATGAGTACATCCTTTAAGATGTTCTACTCCTTCAATCGTAATTGTATCAGTACCAGCACCTCTAATTTTAGCACCCATTTTTGTAAGTAAGTTTACAACATCAATGATTTCTGGTTCTTTTGCTGCATTTTCAATAACTGTTTTACCTTCAGCTTTTACTGCCGCTAATAAGATATTGATTGTTGCTCCAACCGAAGCAAAATCTAAATATATTTTTGCACCTACTAAACGATCTGCTGTAATCACATGCGCACCATCAACAAATTCAACCTTTGCTCCTAATGCTTCAAATCCTTTAATATGTAAATCTATCGGACGAGGTCCTAAAAAGCAACCACCTGGTGCTTTCATCACAACTTTTTTGCATTTACCAAGTAATGCTCCCATTAAATAATAAGATGCTCTTAATTTATCCACAGCATCAGATACTAATGGAACATTTTCCATACGAGAGGGATCAACAATTAAACTATCATGACTTCTTAATACTGTACAATTAAGTTCTTCTAATAAAACTGCTAAAGCATCGACATCACTAATTTCTGGTACACCATAAATTGTTACAGGACTATCCGCTAAAATAATTGCCGGAATAAGTGCTACAGTGGCATTTTTTGCACCCGAGATTTCTACTGTACCATTTAATTTATGTCCGCCTTCAATAGCAATAATTTCACTCATGACTTTACCCCTTTTCTTCTATCTATATTCCCTAATACTATATTATAAATTCATTAAAAAAACAACTTAATAAAGAGATTTCACATAAACAAAAAAAGCCCGAAGGCTTTTTTAATTGATTAAGCTTTACCGATGCAACCGAATACTTCCATTCTATCTTTAACACATTGTTTAATAGCTTCTGCACCTGGTGCTAATAATTTACGAGGATCATATCCTTTTCCTTCTAAATCTTTTCCAGCTTCAATGTATTTACGTGTAGCTTCTTGGAAATATAATTGACATTCAGTGTTTACATTTACTTTAGATACTCCTAAAGTGATTGCTTTTTTGATCATTTCATCAGGAATTCCTGAACCACCATGTAATACTAATGGTAATTTTCCAGTTTCAGCTTGGATTGCATCTAATGCATCAAAGTCTAAACCTTCCCAGTTTGCTGGGTATTTACCATGGATATTTCCGATACCTGCAGCTAAGAAATCTACTCCTAAGTCTGCGATTGATCTACATTCTTTTGGATCTGCTACTTCACCTTTACCGATGACACCATCTTCTTCTCCACCGATTGATCCAACTTCTGCTTCTACTGAAACACCTTTTGAATGACATAATTCAACGATTTCTTTTGTTTTTTCAATGTTTTCTTCGATTCCATAATGAGAACCATCAAACATGATTGAAGAGAAACCTGCATCTAAAGCAGCTTTAGCTCCTTCGTATGAACCATGATCTAAGTGTAAAGCTACTGGTACAGTGATATTTAATGCTTCTACCATTGCTTTAACCATTGCTGCAACTGTTGTATATCCAGTCATATATTTAGCAGCACCTTCTGAAACACCTAAGATTACTGGTGCTTTTAATTCTTCTGCAGTTAATAATACTGATTTAGTCCATTCTAAGTTGTTGATATTGAATTGACCTACTGCATAATGTCCTTCTTTAGCTTTCTTTAACATTTCTGTTGCTGATACTAATCCCATAACAAATCTCCTTTTCTTTTTTTCGGTTATATAATACTATCTTTTATTTAGAATTTCCATAGTTTTTATCATAAAAACCTTATTTTCCAAAAGCTTTTAACAATCTTTGACATGCATCTTCTAAAACACTACGAGGAATTGCAAGATTAAACCTTTCAAAACCTTCTCCACCCGTTCCAAAGATATATCCTTCATCTAACCATAAACCGGCTTTTTCTAACATTGTTTTTTCTAATTCATCTTTATTTAAACCACATTCTCTAAAATCAACCCATCCTAAATATAAACCTTCAGGTTTAACTAAATGAATATGAGGTAAATTTTCTTTTAAGAATTCATCGAAATAAGTAAAGTTATCATAAACATATTCCAACATTTCATCTACCCATAATTCACATTCATTATAGGCTGTCATACAAGCAATAATACCTAAGAAGTTTGGTTCATTAACCCCATAACGATTCATTGTTTCTTGATAAGCTTTTCTTAATTTTTCATCCGCAATAATAATATTAGATGTTTGTAGTCCTGCTAAGTTAAATGTTTTTGAGGGTGCCGTTAAAACAACAGAGAATTCTTTATAACTTTCATCTACATTATAGAAAGGAATATGTATATGATCCCCATAAACAAAATCTTCATGAATTTCATCAACAATGACTAAAACATGATGTTTCTTACAAATTTCACCAATTTGTTTTAATTCATCTTCTTTCCATACTTTTCCAATTGGATTATACGGATTACATAAAATAAACATTTTAACATCATTTTCTACAATCGCTTTTTCAAAAGCTACATAATCCATTTCATAAGAACCCTCTTTATAAATCATTTCATTTTCAATAATTCTACGATGATTTAATTCAATTGAAAAATCAAACGGATAATAAACAGGTTTATTAATAATGATGGCATCATTTTCCTTTGTATAAGCATTTACACATAATTTAATAGCTGTTACCACACCTGGTGTTGGGATGATCCATTCTTTCTTGATATCAAAGTCATGTCTTCTTTTCATCCAAGAAATAACCGCATCAAAATATTCATCTGGCGCAAATGAATAACCATAAACACCTTGTTTTATTTTTTTAACTAAAGCATTTTCAATTTCCTTTGGTGATTTAAAATCCATATCCGCAACCCACATAGGTAACACATCTTTAGGTTTATTATGTGCTTCAATCGTATCCCATTTAGCACAATTTGTTCCTTTTCTATCTACAACTTCATCAAAATCAAACATACTTTTCTCTCCTATAACACTTCTTTATCTTTAAATTCATCTTTTGAAAAATGCATTAAAGTCATTCCTAAAGCCATAGAAAGATTCAATGAATCTATATAATGACTATGAGGAATAAAAATAGATTTTCCATAATCTAAATACTCATCCGGCAAACCACTACTTTCATTACCAAAAACAAGAGAATGATACCCTTTTTTTGATTCAACCTTATGAATATTCGTTGCCCCTTTTAACATCAAGGTATAAATATCATGACTTGGAAATTTTTTTAAATAATCTTCAAAACTATCAAAATACTCAATATTTAAATGAAACATTGCTCCCATTGAAGCTCTTAAAACACGAGGATCAAAAACATCGACACCTGGTCTAATAATCGCTAAATTATAATAATTGAATCCTAACATTGTTCTCATAATTGTTCCCATATTTCCCATATCCCCAGGATTTACTAAAACAACATGATTTCCTTCTTGTAAAGTCATTTCATATTTTTTAATGATTGCTATCGCAAAACAATTATCTTTTTTTGATAATTTTTGAATTGTATTATCACTTTCAATTAATTCAATATGTTTTTCTCTACAAATTTCATCAATGATAGGAATTCCTTTATTCTTATAAGAATTACTTTTTATATATACTCTTAAAACAAGATCGGGTCGATTTTTTAATAACTCAATCGTTTCAAAAACTCCTAAAGTATACGTATAATCAAAATCCTTCTTATATGCTTTAATCTTCATCTAATAAACCTTCTACTCTCTTTGTTTCTTCCTCTACGCTTTCTTTTAAAGAAAGAAAATGTTTTTCTTCAAAATTGGCTCCTTGATGAATCAAATCAATCAATTCATCATACTTACGACAAGCTAATTTCAATTGTGAATATTTGATTGTCACATCTAATTCATTTCCAGCATCAGCCGTAATTTTATTTACTTCACGATACACTTCTTTAAACTTAGCATCTAAGTCTACTTTTTGTTTCTTTCTAAAAAACATCAAGCATCCCTCCCTTGCCCTTAATAGTAACACAATTTCATCTTAAATTCAGTTAATTTTTAGATTGTCTTTTGTTATAATACATTCGAGGTGATACTATGAAATTATTAGCTTGTCCCAAATGTCATCAACAACTTCATTTAGAAAACAAAACACTAAAATGTGAAAACAATCATTGTTATGACATTTCTAAAAGAGGATATATCAATTTATTATTAAATCCTGATAAAGCTACCAATAATCCAGGAGACAGTAAAGAATCTCTTGTCGCAAGAAAAGCATACTTAAATAAAGGTTATTATGATCTTATCTTAAATCAAGTGATTACGTGTATTGATGAATTCAAACATCAAGATGATTTAAGTATTTTAGATTTAGGATGTGGGGAAGGATATTATACTCAAGGTTTAAAAAAACATTTTGAAAACAGTGATATCTATGGTTTAGATATTTCCAAGATTGCGATCGATATGGCAACCCGTTATCGTAAAGATATTACTTGGCTTGTTGGAAATTCTAAAAATATTCCTATCTTAGATCATAGTTTAGATTTTATCTGTGCTTTATTTACCGTGGTCAATCAAGATGAATTAAAAAGAGCACTTAAAGAAGATGGTTATATTGTTCATGTTACTGCTAATAATCAACATTTAATTGAAATTAAAGAATTGATTTATGATGAAATCAAAGTAAAAAGTGATAAGTATATTCGTTTAAATTTTAATCAAGTAAAGAGTTATGATTTTAAAGAAAAGGTTCATATTTCTAATCGTGAAGATGCTTTAAATCTTTTAATGATGACACCACACTATTATCATATAAAAAAAGAAAAACGTAGCGTTTTAGATACTTTACAAGGTTTAGATATCACAATTGATATCAAAGTAACAGTTTATGCATTATCATAAAGAAAAGAATCATTTAGTAATAGAAATTGATGAAAGAATTCAAGGAATAACACTTCTTGAGTTCTTTCATTATCTACATCTTTCTAAAAAAACAATTCACTTACTTCGTCAAAATAAAGACTATACTTTAAATAATTCCTATGTTGATTATCATACTGTTTTAAAGAAAAAAGATATTTTATCCATTAAAGCCTATGAACAAGGCAGAGATTTTATCGAAGAAGAAAGCTCCTTAGAAATCATCTATGAAGATGACTTGCTTTGTGTCGTCAATAAACCAAGCAACCTCATTATTCATCCTGATGATAAAAGTAAGATGAATACACTTTGTAATTATGTCAGTTATTATTACCAACAAACTCATCAAGATTTACCAATTCGTTATCTTCATCGTTTAGATAGAGATACAACCGGTCTTGTGATGTTTTGTAAATGTGCACTTTTACAACCTTACTTTGATGCTTTAATTGCTTCTAAAGAAATCAAGAAAACTTATCTTGCAATCATTCAAGGACATTTACCTCAAAAAGAAATGTCTGTCAACTTACCTATCGGACAAGATCGTCATAGCAAAAATAAAATGTGTATTTCTAAAACCGGTAAAGAAGCCACTTCGCATTTTAAAGAAATCAAAACAAACAAAAACTATACACTGGTAAAATGTCAAATTGAAACTGGTAGAAAGCATCAAATACGCGTTCATTTGAATCATTTACATCATCCTATTGTTGGTGATTCACTTTATGGAAAAGTTTCTTCTAAGATCAAAAGAATGGCTTTGCATGCTTATTGTTTAGAATTTATTCATCCTTTAAATAATCAACCAATAATAATTGAATGCCCTCTTCCATTAGATATGGAAAGTATATTAAAATAGTGTTTTCAAATGAAAACGCTATTTTTTAGTCAAAGTATGTGATTTTTAAATCTTTAAAGAAAGCTTCAGTTCCAATATCTACAAAAAAACCAATATTTCCTCTCATTGATTTATCATGAATCATTTGATCTACCACTAATGATGGTTGAAGATCATCATTTAAATAGAAAATTGCTTTTTCATCTTCAATCACCGCTTTTAAACTGATCCATTCATTTAAGTCAATGTCTACTTGATTTTCATATTTTGTAATGCCGCGTTCTCTAAAATAGGCAAATGTATATGTTGGATAAGAAAAATATTGACAACCATGTTGTTTCCTTACCGGGTCATCACATTGTCTACCATTTGTAGGTCTTACATAAAATGATTCAAATTTTGTATCATCTTCATGAATACGATATGCAATACCAATAAATCCTCTCGCAAAATTTGGTGCCTCTTTTAATAAACGACTAAGCATCTTTACTTCAATAATTCCATTATGAAATGATGAATCAACTAATTTAGCATACGTATTTTCATCATATTCATTAATTTTTCCACTTTTAATAACTCTTAAAACCTTTTCATTATCAATAACTTCATTTGAAATATGTGTATAATTTTCTTTCCAATTTTCTTTATTAATCATTTCTTATCCTTCCTTTCACCAACATTTTAAAATACCTTTTTTATTTGGTAAAGTAGGCACTTTTTTTGTAACTATGTTTAGCACTTAATTTACTAGAGTGCTAAAAAATTCATATTCAGTTAATATAAACAACTATAATACAAATTAGCACAAGGATACAGTGAGTGCTAAAGGAGTGAAGAGTATGATTAAACCATTACATAAATTTGTATTAATAAAAAAAGAAGAAAAGGAAAATAAAACAACAAGTGGAATTGTTTTATCAACAGAAAAGAAAGAAGTTCCTTCGATTGCAAGTGTCATTGCTGTTGGTGATGAATGTACTTCATCATTAAAAGAAAATGATTGTGTTATTTACAAAGAATATTCAGGTACAAAAGTAACTGTTGCTGATCAAGATTATATTGTTATTGATGAAAAAGATATTATTGCAAAATTTGAATAAGGAGGCTGATATTTATGAGTAAAGAAGTAAGATTTTCAAACGATGCACGTCAATCGATGTTAAAAGGTGTTAATGTATTAGCGGATGCTGTAAGTGTGACGTTAGGTCCTAAAGGACGTAATGTTGTCTTAGATAAAGGTTATGGTTCACCATTGATTACAAATGATGGTGTAAGCATTGCCAAGGAAATAGAACTTGAAGATAAATTTGAAAATATGGGAGCTAAGCTTGTATATGAAGTTGCTAATAAAACCAATGATGTAGCTGGTGACGGGACAACAACGGCTACTATTCTTGCTAGAAATATGATTGTGAATGGATTAAAAGCTGTTGATAAAGGAGCAAACCCTGTTTTAATGCGTGAAGGTATTGAAAAAGCAGGTAAAGCCGTTGCTGATGTGGTATTGAAAAATTCTCATAAGATTGAAACAAATCAAGATATCGCCTCAGTAGCTACTATTTCTGCAGGTAATGAAGAAATTGGTCAATTGATTGCTTCTGCCATGGATAAAGTTGGTAAAAACGGTATTATCAATGTTGATAAATCTAATAGCTTTGATAATATCTTAGAAATCAATGAAGGTATGCAATATGATAAAGGTTATGTTTCTCCATACATGGTCACAAATCAAGATAAAATGTCTGTTGAAATGGAAAACCCTTATATCTTTATCACAAACCATAAAATTAATAACTTACAAGAAATTCTTCCTGTTCTTGAACAAATCGTTCAAAGTAATAAACCATTATTATTAATTGCTGATGATTTCGAAAACGAAGTTATTTCAACCCTTGTTTTAAATAAATTAAGAGGTACATTCAATGTTGTCGCAACAAAAGCTCCTGGATTTGGTGATAATCAAAAAGCTACATTAGAAGATATTGCTGCTCTTACAGGTAGTACCTTTATTAATAAAGATCTTTCTATGGAATTAAAAGATGTTACATTGGATCAATTAGGAACTGTTAAAAAAATCATTGTCACAAAAGATCATACAACAATGATTTCTGGTAATAATCAATCAGATAGTTTAAAACAACGTATTGAAAGCATTGAAAATCAATTAGCAAAAACAACTTCTTCTTATGATCAAAAACAATTAAAAGAACGTTTAGGTAAATTATCTAATGGTGTTGCGACTATTAAAGTTGGAGCAACAACTGAAAGTGAATTAAAAGAAAAGAAATTACGTATTGAAGATGCTTTAAATGCTACTAAAGCTGCTGTTGAAGAAGGTATTGTTATTGGGGGTGGTGCTGCTTTAGTAGAAGCTTATAAAGAAGTAAAACCTCAATTAAGATCTGATAATGTAGATGTTCAAAAAGGTATTCACATTGTGATGGAAGCATTATTTGCACCAATTCAACAAATTGCTGAAAACGCTGGATATAATGCAGAAGATATTGTTGAAAATCAAAAAGCCGCTCAAAAGAATTATGGTTTTGATGCTAAAAACGGGCAATGGGTCGATATGTTTGAAAAAGGGATCATTGATCCAACCAAAGTCACTCGTAGTGCTTTATTAAATGCTTGCAGTATTGCTTCATTGTTCATTACAACCGAAGCGGGTATCGCAGATGCAAAAGATACTTCTAAAAACGAAGTTCCAACTCCTACAATGTATTAATAGATAAGAAAAGTGATTCTTGTTTTAAATGAGAATCACTTTTTTTCTTAGTATATTACGATATACTACATTATGATATACTTTATCCTATTATACTTTCTTTTCTTTAAATCTTCCCGATATAACAAAATGTGTCTGGTCGTCAATCTTAAATTCGATTTTAAAACAATCATCTTCTTGTCCATAATATAAATCCACCCTACTCTTAGGTGCTATCTCCTTTAAATAATGCATTGTCATTTCATCAATAAAGAAATCTTGCTTTTTTTCTTGAGGTAGAAGATCCATGACCCACTCTAAGTAACGGGCATTGTTCATATGCTTGTTTAAATCAATATCACTATATACAACTTCTCTTGTTTGAACTTTTTGAGTTTTTATATCTAAAAGCGGTTCATATTTTTCTACAAAACTTGGATATTCTTCACATTTGGGAATACTTATTCCTACTTTTTGTGGTCTAACAATTCTTCTTTTTCCAATATCTATTAATGTCCAAATGGAATAAATACCTCCAATGACTTCATCATTGACTTTTAAATCATAGGTTCTAAAATATTGGATTTTTCTTTCTCCTTTAGCACGGGTAGAAACAGTGAGTTTTTCTCCTATTAAAAGCGGTCTTTTTAATTTTACTGTTTGTTTAACCAAAACCCAGCCATATTTTCCATTAAAACTTTCATTCCATAAACCTATTTCTATCGCATTTTTAGTTGCAAGATTCGATAATTTCGATAATAAATCAGAATATTTATATTCTCCATAATAATCGACATTTTGATATTCTATTTCATATTCTTCTTTTGTTTCACTATTTTTCATTTCTTATCTCCAAAATGTTTATTTACTAGCAAATCAATAATAATACATATATAGTCAAAAGAAAAGGATGTATTATTTTGAAAAAGTATAATAAGAAGAAAATTATTTTAACAACATGTGTCATTACCTTTTTAATTTTTACACTTTGTGCACTTATTTCCTATGACAATTCTACTGTTCAACCTCGTACAAGTATAAAAAAGGCTAAAAAACATGCAGATGATCCGACAGTTTCTATGGTTGCTGTAGGTGACAATATCATTCATGAAAATGTCTTCAAGTTTGCAAGAAATGGAAATACATATAACTTTAAGCCTTGTTATCAAAATGTAAAAAAATATATTTCTCAACATGATCTAGCTTATGTCAATCAGGAAACTTTGATTGCTGGTGATCAATATGGTATTAAAGGTTACCCTAATTTTAATTCTCCTGAAGCGCTTATTGAAGATTTAAAAGATACAGGTTTTAATATAGTAAGTGGTGCGACAAATCATTCAATGGATTTAGGAAAAGATGCCCTTATTTCTTCAGCACAGTTATGGAAAAAACAATCTAATATTCTTTTTTCCGGACTATATGACAGTCAAGAAGATCGTCAAACAATCCGTGTTATTGAAAAAAACGGCATTCGTTTCAGTTTCCTTTCTTATACGTTTGGCGTCAATGAAGCCACAAAACGTCAATATCGCAATCAACTTCAAACATATCCTTATATATTAGGACAACTAGATAAAGAACAAATTAAAGAAGATGTTGAAAAGGCAAAGGAACAAAGTGATGTCATTATCGTTGCTTGTCATTGGGGCAAAGAAGATGTTTCTCAAATTTCTGATTTACAAAAAGAATATGCTCAGTATTTTGCTGATTTAAGTGTTGATGTAGTTATTGGAAATCATCCTCATCAAATTCAACCTATTGAAAAAATCAACAATACACTTGTGATCTATTCTTTAGGAAATTTTTTAAGTACAATGAAAGGTGTTTATAATCAATTAGAAGGTATGATTTCATTAGATTTCGTTAAAAAAGCAAACAACATATCTATTGAAAATATCACTTATATTCCTTTAATCAATCATTATAATGATGATGTTGTCACTATTTACCCACTTCAAGACTATACGCAAGAACTGGCAAGTCAACATACGATTTTAAAAAATCAACCAAATATTATTGAAGAATTTAAAACTTACATTCAAGAAACAATTAATAATAAAGATATTAAAATAAAAATGTGAGGTTCATATGAAAAGAAAACAAATAGTTCTCGTATTTCTTATTGTATGTATTTTAGGTTTTCTTCTCTTCATTCCTAAAACCAAACAAAAAGAAACAAAAACATCAACTAAAAAGAAAACAACTATCAGTTATTATCATAAAGAATATAAAGAGCGCTACAATAACTATCAAAAATCACATCCTGATTTAACAAAAAAAGAAGTCTATACACTTGTAAATATGAATCGTGATTATGATTTTTATCAAAAAATTATTAAACAAGAAAATCCTAATGCTTTAGATACTCTTGTTAATAAATATTATCAACTTGATGAAAATTATGAGCCAAGTGATCTTGTTGAAATCAATACCAGTCCAGGAACTTATGGGACACCTTATCGTAAACATACTGCTCGAAAAGTTGTTTATGATGATTTTCAAGCCTTAAAACAAGCCTGCACCAATAAAGGATTTGAACTTTATGTTGCCTCTGGCTATCGCTCAACTTCATGGCAAAAAGAAATTTATAATCATATGGTAGAAACTTATAGCGTAGAAAGAGCCGATGAAACGTGCTCACGTCCTAGTCACAGTGAACATACCACAGGCTTAGGTCTTGATATTGCTTTAGATCAATATAAATTTGAAGACGTTGAAAAACATCCTCAATATACTTGGTTTTTAAATCAGTTGAGCCAATATGGCTTTATTCTACGCTATCCTAAAGATAAAGAAAATCTAACTGGCTACAGTTATGAAGCTTGGCATATTCGCTATGTTGGTAAAAAACTGGCCAAAAAAATTGAAAAAAGTGGTTTAACTTTTGATGAATACTATGCTCGCTACTACGCATAAAAAAAGAAGATGGGACTATTTTCTATGCGTCCAATATTTTGTTACAGGGATTTCTGGATTATTTTCGTCCCATGGCATTTCATGTCTTTCAAAATAACCAATAACTTGTTGATCATGATTACGAACAGGCACAAAGAATTCTCTTTCGCCTGTTTTTGTATTATACGTTTCAAATATTTCATTTTCACCAGTATCAGCTCTTTTTAAAAATTCTTCAATTTTAGCTTTAGAGTTTTCATTATGACAGTTGAATAAACTTTGATTGATTTGTACACGATTTCCATAGTGTTCTTTGGCTATTTTATTCATATAACTCACAATATGTTGTCGCTCTACAAAAAAACAATTTCATAACTATAAGCATCTAAAATATTTTCTAATAGTTCTTTTGTAATTTCCATTATTTTTTAACCTTTCATCTTAATAGTAACATAAAGATATATTGTATTATTTTTTAACTATACTATTTATGTTTTTTCTTGTATAATAATAAGGTAATTATTTAAAGGAGCGTCTTTTATGGGAGATTTAAAATATTTATTACCTATTTTAGTAGCTGTTGTTTTAGTATGGATTACATATTTAATTATCAACTTCGTCGCTACAATTATTAAAACAAAGAAAAAAGATGACACAATGGTTTGCGGTGTCAACATGCAAGGAAAAGTATTTTATGGTGTACTTATCGTTATTTACTTAGTGATGTTTGTGTATTGTGTCTATTTCATGATTACCCACTTATTAAGTGGTGATGTAGATAGTGTATATTTACCATTAAATATCTTAACGATTTATTCTTTTGTTTTCTATTTAATGATTCAATGGATTATTTATTTTGGACATAGACAAGTTTTAATTGGTCGTGTTTTATTTGATTATAGAAAAATCAAAAGAGTGACTTATCCAAAGAAAACAAAATTACGTTTTACTTATGGACAAAAAACATTAGAAACATATATTCGTTTTATTGATGATTCTATTCTTAAAAAATCATTACAAAGAACAAGATAAAAAGCAATTTCAATCGAAATTGCTTTTTTATTTGATGGGAATCCAAATATTATGATAATTAAAATATTCTTCTTTTGGTTTCCACATTGAAACAACTTGTGATATGACATCCCCAGCAAGTTGTAAATTATTTTTTTCCATATAATCAAATGCTGGTTTGAGCACTTCATACGTTAAGATTTGACTTGAACGAGAAGAAATTGACATATAAAGACAAAGATGTTCAGGATAATAATGAACATACTCACTTTCCTTGATATCAAGCACTCCCGCAAATTCTTCTTCTACGCCTATTCCATAATAAAATTCTTTATTTCCCTTTTCGATATGTTCTTGAGGAAAAAGCGCTGTTGAAAAAACAAAAGGAATCTTTTGACAAAAATCTTTAAGTTCTTCTCTTTCATCTTTCTTTAAATCAATTGTATAACACTTTTGCGTATCAATACGATAAATACCTGGTCTTTTTTGTAAAGTAAAGTTTAAGTTTTCACTACGACTAATGAGTTTTCGATTGGTACGTAGTCTTTTTAATAAATTCATTTGATAAATAATATTCTTTTCAATGATTTGTTCTTGTTTTTCTAATAATTCATCTATTTCTTCTAAAGACTTACTTTGTAATATTCCCGCTGTTTCTTCAATCGATAAACCAAAGCCAAGATAACAACGTGCACGAATCAACATATGAAGATCCCATGTTGTATAATAACGATAGCCACTTTCTTGATCATGAATGGGTGCAATAATCCCTTTTCTTTCATAATAACGGATCGTTTCGGCTGTAATTCCTAATATTTTTGCAAGTTCTCCAATTGTATATGTATTGTACATAATCCCCCAACCTTCAAATTGTTTTAAAGTTTTCACCAAATTATAACATATTTTCTTCTTTTTTGACCTTATTTGATACTTTTTTACCCTATTGACTCTCAAATCGTTTGAGAGTTTAAAATGACTTTGTTAAAAAAATAACAAGTGATGTTAAATAAATAACAAAAGGGAGAGAAAAATTATGGAAGAAAAAAAAGTTGTTCTTATTACAGGTGAAGCAATGGGACAAGGTCGTGCTCATGCCTACAAATATGCTGAAAACGGATTTAATGTTGTTTTAGCTGATATGTTAGATCCATCTCATGAAGCATTTAAAGAAACTATTGCTAGTTGTGAAGCTAAAGGAGGAAAAGTTTTAGCTAAAAAAGCAAACATTACTTCTACTGAAGATATGGAAACATTATTTGCTTCAGTTTGGGAAACATTTGGTCGCTTAGATGTTGTGATTGCAAATGCTGGTGTTATTAACTTCGGTTATACTTGGGAGTTAACTGATGAACAAGTTGAAAAAGTAATGGATATTAACTTAATTGGTACTTGGCGTACTGATAAATATGCCGCTAAATATATGTTAAAACAAGGATTTGGTCGTATCATTAATATTTCATCAACTTCTGGTTTATATGGTACTCCACAATTAGCTACTTATTGTATGAGTAAATGGGGGATCTTAGGTTTAACTAAAACTCTTGCTAAAGAAGTGGGTTCTAAAGGAATAATCGTTAATGCTTTATGTCCTACTAAAGTTAAAACTCCAATGTGTGAAACAATGGATTATGTTAAATTCATTAATGATTTAACTGGTAAAAATTTCAAATCTGTTGAAGAAATGTATGCTGGTGTGCCATTTCTTGAAGTAGAAGATATCGCTAGTATGGTTTACTGGTTAGGAACAAGTAGAGAAGCTGGTAAATTCAACGGACAAGGCGTACCACTTGATTTAGGTACTTTACAATAAGAAAGGGAGAAAAAGAATATGAAAATTACAAAAGCAACACGTTGGCGTGTTTTTGCAGGGGTTTGGATTCAAAGTTTATTCACTTCTGCCACTGCCTTCTTTAGTTTGTTCTGTTTGCCATTTTGTAACCAATTTGGATGGAGCAATTCAGATTTTTCAATGGCATACACAATTTATATGTTTATCTACTGTGCAGTAGGTTTCCTTGGTGGTATTTTAGCTGAAAAATTACAACCAAGAGTTGCAATCTATATTGGTTTAGTCTTATTTGCTGGAGGATGGATCTTAACTGGTTTTGCTTCATCTATTCCATTCTTATATATTGCTTATGGTGTCATTGCTGGCGCTGGTGCTGGAACAATTTATCCTGCATGTTTACCTACAGCTTTAAAATGGTTCCCAGATAAAAGTGGTTCTATTTCTGGTTTAGTTCAAGCTGGAGCTGCTTGTGGTCCTTTCATTATGTCACCTATTGCTCAAATGTTAATTGATAATTTTGGAGCACCAATGGCTTGTAAAATTTTAGGTGTTGTATTCTTAATCGGTGTTGGAGCTGTTGCTTGGATGATCGTTCCTTGTCCTGATGGATGGACTCCTGAAGGTTGGGTTCCAAGTGAACAACAAAGTAAAGAATTACATACAAAAGATTATAATATTCCTCAAATGGTTAAAACTCCTATCTTCTGGGTATTATTAGTTATGTTTATTTTTGCTAATGCTGCGGGAACAATGATGGTTTCTGCAACATCACCAATTGCACAAACTCAAATCGGTTTATCAGCTATGGATGCTGCTTTATGTGTAAGTTTAATGACTTTATTTAATATGTTTGGTCGCTTATCATTTGGTGTTATTTATGATAAGTTAAAAGGATGGAATTCTTTAATTCTTGTCTTATTTTTAAATGGTATTTCAATGCTTATGTTAACAATAGCTCATTCATTTGCTTACTTTGTTGCATGTATTGCTTTAGTTGGTTTCTCTTTTGGTGGATTACTTGTTGTTTTCGCACCAATGGTTAAAACAATCTTTGGTTCTAAATACTATAATAGAAACTATGGTTTAATCTTTATTGGTTATGGTATTGGAGCTTTCGTTGGTCCTAAGATTTCCGCAAGTTTCTTTGATGCTACTGGATCTTATGTGATGGGATTCATAGGTTCAGCTATTCTTGCTGCTGTTGCCGTATTATTAGTTATCATCGCTAAAAAACTTGCTAACAAAATGTTAAATGCATAACTTTTAAAAGGGTGAATTTTTCACCCTTTTATTTTATACCTTCCTTTACCTTCTTTAATTATTTTTTCTTCATCACAAAGTTTTTTTAGAATTCTTTGTAATTGTCTTCGACTACAATGAAGATAGTTTATTGCTTCTTCAATACTCTTTAATGAACCCTTACAATAATAGTGTATATAATGAAGAAAACGTTCTTCAACACTTTGATAGACAAATTGATTGGTTGAGGATTGTTTTAATTTAGCGGCTATTGAATTTAAAAGTGTATGGAGAAATTGAAAATCTTGATTAAGACTTTCTTTATATTCTTTCAACGAAAGAGCGAGCGTTTTTACCTTTGTTTTTGCCTCAGCAAAAAACATTGGATTTAAATCATCAACAAATTCCATATCCCCTAAAATACATAATTCTTCACTTTGAGAAACAATCGTTTGCTTCCCCTCTAAATTAATAAAAGAAATAAGTAATGTTCCCTCTACTACAAATTGAATATATTGTGTTTTTTCTAAAGGATTAATTATTGTTTCCCCTTGTTCATATTCAATCATTATAAATTCATATTTCTTAGAAAAATATTCATCTATTTTATATCTTTTTTTGATTTGATTTATTAAGTTTTGATCATATATTTTTTTCATATCTTTATTGTGACACATGTCACAATAAATTACAAATTTATTTGTTATACTCCCTTAGAAAGAGAGGTATTTATATGAATAATAATGATTTATTTGAAAAAACACCTATATCCAAAGCTTACTTTAAACTTGCTTTACCTGTTGTATTAAGCATGGTTATTTCTTTAGTCTATAATATGGTCGATACGTATTTTGTAGCTCAAACACAAAATACGAACCTCGTTGCTGGGGTTTCTTTATGTGCCCCTATTTTCACTTTGATGATTGCTTTAGGTGATATTTTTGGTATTGGCGGAAGTTCTGTTATTTCTCGCTTATTTGGACAAAAACAAGATAAAGAGGGAAAGAATGTCAGTGGTTTTTGTTTCTATAGTGCTATTATTTATGGAATTCTTATTTCTATTTTGATGTTGATTGCTAAAGATCCTATTTTAACTTTACTAGGTACAAACAAAGCAACCCTTCCTTATGCAAATCAATATTATACTTATATGGCCTTAGGAGCTACTTTAATTATCGTTTCCTTAACACCTAGTAATCTTATGCGAACAGAAGGTTTAGCCACAGAATCTATGCTTGGGACAATTACAGGATCAATCGTCAATATCATTTTAGATCCTATTTTCATTCTATATTTAAACATGGGCGCTGGAGGAGCAGCTATTGCAACCATTATTGGTTATTTTGCCTCTGATCTTGTTTTTATTTATCTTGTTTTAAAGAAAAGTAAAAAATTATCAATTTCTTTAAAGCATACCCATATCACTAAAAGTGAATTAATTTCTATTTTTACGATTGGCATTCCTGCTTCTATTACTAATCTTATGTCAAGTTTTGCGATGGCTCTTACAAATAACTATCTTGTCACTTATGGTAATGATAAAGTAGCAGCTATGGGAATTGTTTTAAAAATCAATATGATTGTTTTACTTGTAATGATTGGTTTTGCCTTTGGAGCCCAACCATTACTTGGTTATAATTATGGTTCAGGTAATATTAAACGACTAAAAGAAATCATTAGATTTGATTTATTAGTAGAAGTAGCTTTTGCTTTATGTACATCTATTATCCTAGATTTATTTACACCATCATTTATTAAACTATTTATGAATGATAGTTCTATCGTTCAATCAGGAACCGTTATGTTAAGATGTTTACTTTTATCTTCACCTTGTGTAGGTGTCATTCTTGTTTTTACTACACTCTTCCAATCTGAAGGTAAAGCTCTTCCTGCCTTTATTTTATCAATAGGAAGACAAGGAATCGTTCTTTTACTTTGTATGATTGTTCTAGCAAATATCTTTGGTTATGTTGGTATCATTTGTAGTCAAATGATTGCAGATATTATAACAGCCGTTATTTCTCTTATTCTTTATAAAGCTTATAAATAAAAATGGGGATATACCCCATTTTTATTAGCAATATTTTCTAACTAAAGTTAGTACAGCTAAACTAAATACTAACAAACATACAACTTCAATAATATTTGTATTATCTCCTGTTTTAACAGATTTAGTGGCAGTTTTTGCTTCTTCTTTTTTAACAGTCGATGTTACTGTTGCTTTGTTTTCTAATTTTGCAATTTTTTCAGTTTCTAGCACTTCTTTACATACAGTACATTCTTTATGTTTAGAACCATCACTTTCCAAAGTAGCTTCTTTATCAATGATCCAATCGCTTGAAACATGATCTACTTTACTATCTAAATCAGCATAAGAAAGTGTTGTAGATGTTTTTCCACATCTTGAACATACATACCAATAAACATCATGTTCTGTACAATCTTTTGCTTTTGATTTTAAATAAGCTTCTTTTTTGACTTGAACTGTATAATCATGTCCTAAATGGCCTGTTGTAAAAGTATCAAGTTCTGAATTAGTTTTTGCGCCACAAGTACAGCTCTTATAATAAATTCCTGATGTTACACAAGTTGCAGCTTGTTTTACATATTTAGATGATTCAACTTCTTGGTTATAAACATGATTATGTTGTTCAAAAACATAGACATCTCTAGAATAATCATTTGATTTAACTTCTATCTTATTTTCTTTTGTATTTTGTTCATCAAAAAGATTTGTTCCATTTTTTGTTACAAGGTAACATTCATAACCATCTTGTAATTGAGTTCTTACATCAACATCTCCATTACTTCCAATGCTTCCTTCAAGTCTAGCACTTAAAATAATATATTTACATCCAGACCCACAAAAGATTGCGTAATATTGACCATGTTTATATGTACCATTTCCTTTTAAAACCATCGTTGAATTACTATTATGATCTAGACATAATGATTCTGGTGCGTCTAATGTTTCTGATAATTTACAATCACCATCAAGTGTTTTTTCATTTCATCAAAAACATAATAAGCACCTTGTATATTAAATTTAGTTGTCCTTTTAAGTTTTTCTTTAATTTAATATTAATATGTCCATCCGTATCCTGTTCAACATCGGCTGCATCACCTAATCCATTTACTAATTGTTCATAGGATGTAACAACTAATTGATCAATAGTTTTTGTGTCATCAGCTGCATAAATATTTGTTGGTAAAAAACTGATCATCATTAAAAACACCAACATAATTGATAATATTTTTCCCTTTTTCATACTTCTTCTTCCTTCTTTTTTTTACTATTTATTAAATCTATTTTTGTGATTTAGCGCAAAATGGCATTTTTATGGTGTGAAATGTATATAAGTCATAAACATATTTTGATAAAATAGTATTAGGTGATGATTATGTTTATAGCAATATGTGATGATGATATTTTATATATGAATAAAGTGAAAGAAATGATTGAACAATGGGGAAAGGATAATAATGAAGATGTTTCTGTTTATCTTTTTAATCATGGGGATGCTTTGATTAATAGTTATCAAAAAAGTAAAATCGATGTTATTTTTTTAGATATCATGATGCCTCTATTAAACGGTATGGATGCAGCTCGTGAAATTAGAAAAACTGATCAAGTTGTTAAAATCATCTTTTTAACATCTTCTCCTGAATTTGCTTTAGAATCTTATGATGTAAAAGCTAGCGGTTATCTAATTAAGCCGACAAACTACGAACGTTTATGCTCTCTTTTAAATGACTGTAAGCTTTCTATTCATTATGAACCTAAGTTTATTATTGTAAAAACTGAAGCAGGATTTCAAAAGGTTTATTATCATCAAATTGAATGTATTGAAGCTCAAAATAAGAAAGTTCTTTTTTATTTAGAAAATAATAGACGTATTGATGTTTTAGATACATTTGTTCATTGTAGTAAAGAACTTCTTTTAAATGATGGATTTTATAAATGTCATCGTAGTTATTTAGTTTATATGCCTGCTGTAGATCATTTTAGTTCTTTAGAGATTGAAACAAAATCTCATAAAAAGATTCCAATTGCACGATCTTGTACTAAAGATTTTAAAGAAGCTTATTTTGAATATATGTTTAAGGAAGGAGGTTCTTCGTATGATTAATACGATTTTAGAAGCTATTCGTTATACTTTGACTTTATTGTTTGGTATTTTTGTTTCTACTTTGTTTCTTGATATTAAAATTAATAAGAAGAATATTCTTATTATCTTTGGTTTCTTTTACATAGATTTAGCTTTACAAGCCATCTTTTATTTTTCAAAGGATATTTCAAGTGTTATTTCTCTTTATCCTCTTATTACGCATTTACCATTATTTTTATTCTTTATTTTAATTTTTAAGAAAAGAATTTTTCCAACTTTAATTGCCATTACAAGCGCTTATTTGTGTTGTCAAATTAGTAATTGGACAACAATCTTTGTTTCTTCTTTTATTAATGGAACTGCTGATATTATTTATTCTTTATCTTTATTTCTTTCTTTTGGTTTTATTGTGAAATTTGTTTATTTACCAATTTCACAACTATTAAAGAAACAGTCAAGTGAACTTCTTTCTTTTGGGATTATCCCTATTTTCTACTATATATTTGATTATGTATCTACTGTATATACACAATTATTATATATCGGAAATAAAATAACCGTTGAATTTACACCTTTTCTTCTATGTATTTGTTATTTTATTTTTTGTACTGTTTATTTTAAACAGTATGAAGAAAAGCAACATATTGAAACAAATAATAAACTTATGTATATGAAACAAACTCAAGTTGAAAAGGAAATGACACTCATGGAAGAAAACGAAAAGAAAATCGTATTGATTCGTCATGATATGCGTCATTTCTTAAATAATATTTTAAATGATTTGGAAAACAATCAAAGTGAACATGCTATTGATTATATTCATACTTTGTTTGATTCATTGGATCAAACCGTAAGAAAGCAATATTGTTTAAATGATACAGTAAATATGATTATTGCTTCTTATGAAAATAGAATTCAAGAAGGAAATATTGATTTTCATTATCAATTAACTGTTCCTAAAAAATTAGCGATTAGTGATATTGATTTAACTTCTATTCTTTCAAATGCCTTAGAAAATGCTTTGAAAGCTGTTTTGTTATTAGAAGATTATCGTTTTATTCAACTTACTATAGAAGAAAAATGCGGTAAACTTTTGATTTCTATTGAAAATAATTATTTAAATGAACCTATATTTGTAGATGGAATACCGATTTCTAAAGAAAAAAATCATGGTTTTGGTAGTCAAAGTATTGTTTATACAGTAGATAAATTAAATGGAAACTGTCAATTTTCTGTTAGTAATCACCATTTTATTTTAAGAATCGTTATATAAAAAAACAAAGTTTTTATGACTTTGTTTTTTTATACATTATATTTTTGCATTACATAGTTATTTATAAGTGCCATAAAAGATTGATAAGCTTGAAAATCTGTTACTTTCATCTTTCTTTCTATTCCTAAAAGATCACTTTGAACTCTTTTATCCCTTGTTGAAAAAATATTTTCTACTTGTTCATCCATAATATTTATACAATTAAAAGTATCTCGAATAAGCCTTCTAAAATACATTTGATAAATTAATAATGAAAAATATTCTTCTTCCTCATGATAACAACTTTGAATATACTGACGAATACCTGCTCTTTCTTTAATAAGTGCAATGATTGCATTTGCTCTTTGTTCATCTGACATTTTTAAATCAAAAACTTGATAATACGTATAAGAAACAATTAAATTATCCAACGAATAATGATTTTGATCTAAAGGTACATTCCATACATGAAACATTTCTTGATAATGACTTGAAATATAAGCATTTATTGTTTTTCTTTGATATTGACTAACCATTTACCAATTCCTCCATTTCTTCATCTAAATCATCTCCTATACTTTCATAAACCGCTGCACTTGTACATCCAAGAATATAAAGTTCTTTAGAATAGTTAGAAGCAAGAAAACAAAGCATCAAATGAACATATTTATTCTCTTTAAAATGATCAAGGAGTTGAAGAACTTCTTTATTGGAACATTCTTTATATTTAAAGTTAAGAGCACTAAAAATACCACGTTTAATAACTTCATTTAATTCTCGATAACTATTATGTCTCATCATAGAAATTCGATTATAAGGCATTTTTGTGGTATCGTAGTTTGTCGAAACTTTATGAATGATCTTATCATAGTTTTTATCCATATAATCTATAAATACCAATGCACATTTCCAAAATCTTATTGGCTTCATTTTTTCTAATTCTTTATAAACAGATAGATGATAAGGTGTTTGAAAAATTTTTTCTATTGAACCATCATCTTCTACATCCATTTGAAAATCTTCTATAAGCTCTTGTAATTCACTAAATCTAACAATACTTTCATTTAGCACTCTCACAACATCTTTTATTGTTTTTAAATTTTTATTTTGTTTATCAACAATCCCCCAAAAGCTCAAAGCATTATATGATTTTTCTATAAAATCAAGACATTCATCTTTTAAAACTTCTTCTGGATAAATTTCACTTAAAAAGAGCTTTATTTCATGTTTTGCATATTCCATAAGTTCTCCTTCTTTCTTTTTACATTTCTAGCATATCACTTCCATCTTTATTAATATATTGAATAATTTTACTTAAAACACAAATAAACGGTGTTTAAGTATAAAAATTACATTCATTTTATTGGATTATCCAGCCAATGACATCTTTAAAATCCCATGTTATTCTCTTTTAAAGAAGCAAAAGAAAGGATGGTATTTTTATGATTGATTTGATTGAAAAAAATGAAGTTGTGCAATTCAAAGATGGTAGTTTTGTATTAGATGTCAATGTTTCTTCTAACGGTGAAACTGTGTGGTTAACATTAGATCAAATGAGTAGACTTTTCAACAAAAATAAGTCTACTATTTCTAGGCATATTTCTAATATTTTCGTCGAAGAAGAATTAGATGAAAAGAGTTCAGTTGCAAAAAATGCAACTCAACTAAAAAGATATGATCCTCGTACAAAAAAAGATATGATTGCTACAGTAGATATTAATTATTACAACCTAGATGTTATTATTTCTGTCGGTTATAGAGTCAAATCTAAGCAAGGTGTTCTTTTTAGAAAATGGGCAAATAGTATATTAAAAAGATATCTTTTAAAAGGTTATGTTGTTAATGAGCGTCATTTTCAGGATATTGATTATGTTACAAAGATGCTTGATCAATATAGAAATGCTGGTGGTAAACTTCCAAGTAGTAATTCTATGTTAGAATTTCTAAAAGCTTATCAAAGAGGTTTTAAGATTTTGGATGATTATGATCATCATCAATTAGAAATTCCAGTTGGACAAAAAGATACTTTTATTCTTCATTATAATGAATGTATGGAACTCATCCATCATACCATGTTTGAAAATAAAGGAGATTTATTTTCTATTGAAAGGGATGATTCTTTTAGAAGTAGTATTTCAACGATTTATCAAAGTTTTGGAAGAGTTGATTTATATCCAACTTTAGAAGATAAAGCCAGTGCATTACTTTATTTTATTGTTAAAAATCATAGTTTTATTGATGGGAATAAAAGAATTGGTGCAACCATCTTTTTATATTTTTTAGAAAAGAATCATGCTCTTTATAAAAATGGCATGGAAAGAATTAATAATGATGCTCTTGCAACACTTACGATCTTAGTAGCGAGTTCAAGACCTGAAGATAAGGAAATTATGATGGAATTGATTAAAACGATTATTAAATAAAAAGAACTATTCAACTGAATAGTTCTATTATCACTAGTCTAAGTCTTCTCCTTGAGAAGCGATTACTTTTTTATACCAATAGAATGAATCTTTTTTACTTCTTGCCATTGTTCCTGTTCCATCATCATGTTTATCAACATAAATGAAACCATAACGTTTTCTCATTTCACCAGTTCCAGCAGAAACTAAATCAATACATCCCCAAGTTGTATAACCAATAAGGTCTACACCATTTTCAATAGCTTTTGCCATTTCTTCGATATGGGCACGGTAATATTCGATACGATAATTATCATGAATACTTCCATCTTCTTCTACAGTATCATAAGCACCTAAACCATTTTCTACAACCATTAATGGTTTTTCATAACGATCATAAATCATTTCAAGATAATATCTTAATCCTTTAGGATCAAGTGCCCATCCCCAATCAGAATATTCTAAGTATGGATTACGTACACCAAATGACATATTACCACTTACTGTATCATCATTTTTATGAGTAGTAACAGCTTGTGACATGTAATAAGAGAAAGTATACATATCAACTGTACCCTTTTTAAGTTCTTCTAAGTCTTGTTCAGTAATGTCTAATTGAACATTATGTTCCTTCCATAAACGTTTTGTAAATGTTGGATATTTACCTTTACATTGAACATCTCCACAATAGAAGATTCCTTTTTCCCATTTAGAACGATTAAATAAGATATCTTCTGGATCGGATGTTAATGGATAATAAGTAATACCACAAATCATACATCCAATTTTATTTTCAGGATCAATTTGATGTCCAATTTGTACTGCTCTTGCACTTGCCACAAATTGATAATGTAAATGTTGATAAGCTTCTTGATATGCTTCATCACTGGCATCATCTGGTAAGAAGTTAATTGTATTATTGATTTCATTGAATGTTAACCAGTATTTAACAAGCCCTTTGTATTCATTAAAGATTGTTGTTACATATTTTTCATAAAGAGCAATATATTTACGATCTAACCAATCTCCATATTTTTCTTCTAAAGCAAGTGGTGTATCAAAATGCCAGATAGAAACAAGTGGTTCAATACCTGCATTTCTAAGTTCTGTAAATACATTTCGATAGAAATCTAAACCTGCTTGATTTGGTTTTTCTTCTTCTCCTGTTGGATAAATTCTTGACCAAGAGATTGATAATCTAAACATCTTGAATCCCATTTCTTTAAGTAAAGCAATATCTTCTTTGTAATGATGATAAAAATCAATACCATCATGGTTTGGATAAAGTTCATCATCAAATACTGCAAAATGAGCTCCTTCTGGTAATTTAAATCCATGGTTAGGTAACTTTTGTTTATTCCCATCTTTATCAATAAAAGTAACCATACGTGGTGTATTAACTGTTCCTCCAGTTGTTACATCTGTACGTGCCATTCCACGTCCGTCTACGTTCCAAGCACCTTCACATTGATTGGCAGCAACTGCGCCACCCCAATAAAAATCTTCACTAAATTTCATTGATTTTCCTCCTTAAATTATTTCTATTATAAAATATTTTTATGTCCTATATATTAAATTTTCATTCTATGCAACAAATAAAACCACACATGTATAAACAATAAGTGTAATTACCATGAATAATGAAATGAAAGCTGCTGTAAAGTCTTCATCTTCTTCACTTTTATTAAGTGGTGAAATCAACATTGGCATCGCAAATCCAGTTGGACACATAAAGTAAATGAGAACAGCCATCATGTAGATCTTATCTGCCATTAAATGTGGGAAGAAGACAAAGAATCCTACAATAACAAGGATATAGAAGACAATTCTTACTCCTACAAGTTTTAACAACGATCCTAAAGTATCTTTATTAATTTTTAAGTTATAGCCAATTATCAATAAAATAAGACTAACAATCGGTGCTGTTGCTTGTTGAATTGTATTTGTATAAAGATCTATAAAAGTTGTTTGACTTAACAGATCATAGACACCCAAAAGATTTAAAACTAATCCCAACATCACTGCAATTACAAAAGAATTCGTAAAAATCGTCTTTAATAATTCTTTAGTACTGGTATTACCCGAGGTTTGTTTTGCGACAAGAATAGGAATAATAATAAAGGCAATCACTGTTCCAGCAATATCAAAAATAACGGTATTACTAGCATAAGCAACTCCTACAATAGAAGTATAAAGTGGTAAAGCAACATTTCCTCCTTCACATGTTGTAAGTAAGTAAGGAGAAATGTGACCTACTTCCTTACCTGTAAACTTGGCAATACATTTACCTAAAACCAAGGCAAGTGTAAAGACAATTAAAACATAAAGCACGATAAGAATCGCCGATGATTCTATCTTTGCAGTAAATAAAACATTAAAAATAAGTATTGGGAATAAAACATTAAAGACAATATGATTGGCACCTTCTTTTTGTTCAGGACTAATAAAGCCTTTAATACGAGCAATCATACCTAATATAATCATAAAAAATACAGGGAATAATGTTGATAATGCGTTCATAAAGTTCCTCCTTTTTATTTCAATTGTATTGTATAGTTCTTTATTTATAATTACAAATACTTATATATTATATATATTTATTACTTTTATTTATAAATAATGCTATACTTTTGTTGAGGTGATTTTATGGAAATACGTGTCTTAAAATACTTTATCACTGTTGCCCAAGAACAAAGTTTCTCTAAAGCAGCCAAAGTATTGAATATTTCTCAACCAGCCCTTTCTAAACAAATAAAAGATTTAGAAGAAGAATATCAAATTATTTTATTTAATCGAACAACTCGCTCATTGTTATTAACAGAAGAAGGTCAATTGTTTAAAGTACATGCAAAAGAAATTTTAAATTTAGTAAATAAAACAGAAGATTATTTAAAAAATACCAAGAAATATATTAGTGGGGATATTTATCTTGGTTGTAGTGAAAGTGAAGCAAATCGTATTGTGATGAAAGCTATTGGTAAAACTCAAAAAAACTATCCCGCTATTAAGTTTCATCTTTACAGTGGAAATGCTCAATATGTTGAAGAACAACTTGATCAAGGAATTTTTGATTTAGGAATTGTCACCGATCCTGCCGATTTATCAAAGTATGATTATCTTAAATTACCGACTCTTGATACGTGGGGTGTTCTCATGAAAAAAGACAGCGAACTAGCCAAACTTGATACAATTTCACCTAAAGATTTGTTAGATAAACCGATGATTATTTCTAATCAAGAAATGGTAAAAAATGGTATTGGTGGTTGGCTTGGTGGTAATCAAAGAGCTTTAAATGTTGTAGCAACTTATAATTTATTTTATAACGCTAAACTGATGTGTGAAGAAAATGTTGGTTATGTTTTAACTTTAAAAAATCTTTATAATGAATCAGATGAAAGTTCTATTTGTTTTAAACCATTACATCCACCTCTTACTTTAAGAAGTCATCTTGTTTGGAAAAAGTATAAAGTTTTTCCTAAAGCTATTGAAGTCTTTTTAGAAATACTCAATGAAGAAATTAAAAAAAGCAGTAGTTGAAATGAAAACATTTCATTACTGCTTTTTTAGTTATTTATTGTTTCTTTAAGCCATCCTACAAATTCATCCATGCCTTCACCACTTTTAGCGCTAACACAAATAATCTTTGCGTTAGGATTTAAGTTTTTGATATTCTCCTTTGCTTTTTCAATATCAAAATCAAAATAATCTAATGTATCCATTTTAGAAATCAAAACAAGATCACAAACACTAAACATTAAAGGATACTTTAATGGTTTATCGTCCCCTTCAGGAACCGATAAAATCATAAGATTTTTATGTGCTCCTGTATCAAATTCTGCTGGGCATACAAGATTTCCAATATTTTCTAAAAAGAGAAGATCAAAATCATCGACCCCAAATTCATCAATTGCTTTTGTCGTCATTTCTGCATCAATATGACATAAACCCCCATTGTGAATTTGAATAGAAGGTACTCCTGTTTTATCCGCTACTTTTTGAGCATCAAGAGAAGTTTCAATATCAACATCCATAACACCTATTTTATATTGATTTTTGATTCTATTGATGACATCTGAAAGAAGGGTTGTTTTTCCAGAACCCGGTGAGGACATGACATTAAGCATGGTTACTTTTTTCTTTGATAGTCTTTCACGGAGTTCATCAGCTGCAAGATTGTTGGTATTGAAGACATTTTCATGAACTTCTATAACTCTTACTTTTGCCATCTATTTTCCCTCCCATTCTTTCATTTTTTCTTTTAAATAATTGATCCAAAGTTCAAATCCTTCATCTTTTTTAGCGGAAATATAAAAGATTTGTGCTTTTGGATTTAATGTATGAATTCTTTTTTCAACTAATTCTTTATCAAAATCAAAAACCGCTAAAGCATCTACTTTATTAATTAAAACAACATCCGATACCGTATAAACAAGTGGATATTTCGCAGGTTTATCATCCCCTTCTGGAACCGATAAGATCGTTATATTGATTCCTGCACCGGTATCAAATTCTGCCGGACATACAAGATTTCCAACATTTTCAATGAAAATAAGATCAACATCATCTATCCCCATTTCATTTAATCCTTGCTGTGTCATAGCTGCATCCATGTGACACATTCCACCTGTATGAAGTTGAATTGCTTTAGCACCGCCTTCTTCAATGGTTTGAGCATCAACACTGGCATCAATATCACATTCCATAACACCGACACGACACGTATCTTTTAATCTTTCAATGGTACGAAGAAGTGTTGTAGTTTTTCCTGAGCCTGGTGAGGACATCACATTAATCATTAATTTTCCTTGTTTTTTAAATTCATCACGGATTTTATCTGCAGTGACTTCATTTTCTTTAAAGATATTTTGTTTAAGTTCCACGATCTTCATAGATACCAATCTCCTTAATATTAAATTCATTTCCTTTGAGTAAATAAGTATGTTCACTATGGCAATAAGGACATGTTTTCCCATAATCAATGGTTCTATATTGTCCTTTACAATCTTCACAATAAGTAATAGCTTCTAATGTTTCAATATAGATTTTGGCATGTTCTGTCACTGCTTCTTTTTTTCTTGCCCAATTCCAACAATCTACTAATTGATCATGAATGACACCAGAAACTTCTCCAATCTCTAGTGTCACATAATCTATTTTTTTTACATTGTTTTCTTCAGCAACTTTTTTTACATCTCTTACAACATAAAAGGTTACTCCTAATTCATGCATCTTAATGTTCTACCTTTTTCTTTAAAATAATATTTTTTACACGTTTTAATTGATAAGGAATAATTGCTTTAAATTTATCTTCAGCTACTGTCATTGTTGAACATTCAGGATGATCACGATGTAATTTAATAGCATCAAAATCACATTTTGTTGTACAAATACCACAACCAATACATTTATTAGCATCAACAATCGTTGCACCACAGCCTAAACATCTTGATGTTTCTTTTTTAATTTGTTCCTCAGTAAGTGTTAAGACATAATTTTTAAATTTATCTGTAACCTTATCGTTAACACCTTCTACTTGTTTAGGCCCTCGATCATAGCTTTCTACTAAAATATCAGCTGTATCAAGTGGTTTAAACTCCCAACGATTACGTCCTGTTTCCATATGTCCATGATGAACGTAACGATGTAAAGATTCAGCAGCAATCTTACCTTGAGCAATTGCGTCAATAGCGAATTTAGGTCCTGTATAAACATCTCCACCCGCAAAAATATCTTCAACACTTGATTGGAAAGTGACTTTATTTAATTCAATAGCTAGTCCATTAAATTTCACATCTTCACCTTTTAATAAATCTCCCCAAACACTACGTTGACCAATGGCAAAGATCACACGATCACAAGCAACTGTAACTGTGGTATTTTCATCATATACTGGCGCAAATTTACCTTCATCATTAAATACGGAAACACATTTTTTGAAAACAATCGCACGTACTTTACCATTTGTTTCAATAATTTCTTGAGGTCCCCATCCACAATGAATTGTTACACCATCTTCTTTAGCTTCTCTTATTTCTTCATTAGAAGCTGGCATATCTACTTCTTGTTCTAAACAGAATTGTTGTACTTGACTTGCGTTGTTTCTTGATGATACACGAGAAGCATCGATGGCCACATTTCCACCACCAACGACAACGACTTTACCATCAAACGGTGTATTTCCACAGTTAGATTCATGTAAATAATCAATCGCCGTCATAATCCCATTTGCATCAATGTGTTTAATATCAGGTAAGCTACCTGCACTACATCCAATGGCAATATAGAAAGCTTTGTATCCTTGATCTCTTAATTGTTGAATTGTAATATCTTTTCCTACTTCAATTCCTGTTTTGATTTCTACACCCATTTCTTTTGCAACATCAATTTCAGCATCTAACAAATCTTTTTCTAATTTATAAGATGGAATACCGTAACGTAACATTCCTCCAGGATGTTCATTTTTTTCAAAAACTGTAGGACGATATCCTGTTTGTGCAAGATAGAAAGCCGCTGTTAAACCAGCAGGTCCACCACCAATAATCGCAATCTTTTCATCAAAATGATCCATATGAATACTTGCTGAAATAACAACCGGTGGTATATATCTTGTATCCGCATTTAAATCTTGTTCAGCAATAAATCTTTTAATTCCATCAATTGATAGGGCTTCATCAATTTTACCACGTGTACAAGCATCTTCACATCTTCTATTACATATTGCGCCACATACTGCTGGAAATGGATTTTGTTTTTTAATTAAAGCTAAAGCATCTTGATACCTTCCTTGAGAGGCCATTTTAATATATCCTTGAACCGCAATATGGGCTGGACAAGCACTTTTACAAGGGGCCGTTCCTGTTTCATGGGTATTGATTCTATTATTATCACGATAATTAAAATCGTATTTTTCTGGTCCCCATTTAACTGCATCTGGTAATTCTTGTTTTGGATATTGGACCTCTGTACCATCTTTTTTACATAATTTTTGTCCTAAACGTACAGCTCCTGCTGGACAGTATTCCACACATCTTCCACAAGCCACACATTTATCTTTTTCTACATGGGCTACATAAGCAGAACGAGACATATTTGGGGTATTAAATAATTGTGATGTTCTTAAGGCATTACAAATTTCCACATTACAGTTACAAATACCAAAAATTTTATTTTCTCCATCAATATTTGTAATTTGATGAACAAAACCATTATCCTCTGCTCGTTTTAAAATAGCTAGGGCTTCTTCTTTAGTAATATCATGCCCTTTACCTGTTTCTCTACAATAATCCGCAAAGTCACCAACACCAATACACCAACCAAAATCATCATCAGCACATCCATCATCAATAGCTTTTCTTGAAGCACGGCAAGAACATCTTCCTACACCAATTTTCCCTTCATATTTTTCTAACCAATAAGAAAGTTTTTCAATATCAATAGCTTCATTTTCCATAGAAATTGCTTTTTCTACTGGAATAACATGCATTCCAACTCCTGCTCCTCCAGGTGGAACCATTTGTGTAATTCCAGCAAGAGGAATATATGTCATACGTTCAAAAAAAGCTGCAACATCAGGATGATCTTCTAGACGAGGATTTGAACCATCTGGTAATTCTTCCATATTAAATAATTCAGCACTTCCCGGTACAAACATTGGAAGAATATACCTCCTTTCACTTTGTGGTGCTGTACGCCCATGATGATCATAATGATAACCATAATCATATTCTAATAAACCTAAATAACTCATTTCATCTAAAGTTTTTTGAAAGTGTTCTTCTTGATCTTTTGAAACCTTACATAAGTCACATAATTCTTTAAATGTATAAGGAGTACGTTTTTTCATTGCTAAAGCGATATCAGCCATTTCATCACTAACAATTTCAGCAAGTCCCCAATATTCAGGGTCTTCAACTTTAACACCACCAAAAATATGTCCGGCAACGTCTGTAATCTTTCTACCCAATTTAACGATTTTCTCTCTTGGCGGATTGTCATGCTTATGGTTTGCATTCCATTCCTCATATTTTTTCATACTCATTTATATTTCCTTCTCCTTTTAATAACTTTTTAACCAAAAATACATTATAGATTAATTATACATTAATAATTTTATGAATGTATTATTTAAGAAACATTTGTTGAAAAAAGAGTGATTTTTTCACATAAATTTAAACATTTTGTTTCTTTTGCCTAAAAATAAAAGGAGACTTTTAATCGCCTAGCTATTATCTTTTCTTACTTTTCTATCAGCGATAATATTCGAAATATCAAATGGTACTTCATCATCTTCTTGTTCATACACATTTAAGTGTGTATCCGTCATTTCTTGAAGAATTGCTTCTATTAATTTATAATCGACTACTTCTCTTTCAAATCGTCTCATTTCATTCACCTTGGATATACATCCTTTATTTGATTTTTATTTGAAATACTTTAAAAATACAAATGAAACCCTGTTATCAAAACAATCCATTTTATTTAAAAGATGAATCAAATACATTGTTTATTCACAAATAAAAATGAAGAAGATATTCAACATCTTCTTCAAAAAATGAATCTTTTTAATTATACAATTTTAATTCAATTAGATATGGAAAAATATTCTTTTGAATATTTACATACATCATCAAATAAAGAATATGAATTCTTTTATTATAATGACTTTGAAGATTATGAAAATGAAATTGAATCTAGTAGTTCTACTTGGGTTGATAGGGTGTTATCAACCCAATAGGTTTTTACTTAAATTGATAAATATTTTCATCTAAATATTCACTGCTTTTTTGAACTTCTTCATTAATATAGTCTAGCCCATATTTTTCTATAACAGTAGGAAGTTTAGAAAATAAATTTGTTCCTAAACCTAATTTATTACCATAGATTTTAAATCCCATAGCCGCAAGAGTCGTAGGATACATATCCATATGTGTAAATTGTCTATTTTTGATTTGTGTTGTCTCTATTTTAGAATTAATAAAACAATTATAGGTTGTTCTTTGGTAAGTAGAAGGTATATCTTTTATATACGACTGTGCCATTGTAGGATGATCTCCGACTAATACAATTGTTGTATTAGTGTACCATTCTTGTTCTTGGCACCATTTAATAAAATTAGAAACTTGCTTAGATTGACAAGCATAGATATTTTCATATTGATTTTTATATGTATTAGGACAGTTCGAGCAAGTAAAGCCATCTGGTGTATGACAATCAATTGTCGCTAAAGTAAAATTAAATTTGTTTTGAGTTGATCCTAATTTTGTAAGTTCTTCTTTCGCAAATTCAAATAATTGATAATCATTAAAACCCCATTTATTTATGTTTTTACCTTGATAAGAATACATTTCCTTTAAAGTATCATAATCATAAATCCTATCATATCCATGTTGTAGAAATAATTTATCTGTTCCAGCAAATTCTTTTTGAGAACCTATCATTAATTCTTGTATATAACCTTGTTCATGTAAAAAATCACTTAATGTCTTAGCACCTGGCATAAATGCATCCTGTTGATCCATATCATTTGCGACATCAACTTTTAATGGCAAACCTGTTAATTGTGCTGTCATTGAAGCAATTGTCCAGGTTGTTCCTGTAAAAGGAAGCGCACCACCTAATTTATCTGTATTAGAAAAGCTTATATTTTCTTTAGCAAGTTGAGTAAGTTCTGGTAAACAGTTAACATCTTTGATACCACCATTTTCAGTGTCCATAAAACTATTTTCTATCGATTCTAAATAAATATAGATAAGATTATTTGAGCTTTCAGAAGTAATCTGAATATCCTGTGGATTTTGGTAAATGATAGAACTGTCGCCAATGTATTCAGATGATTTTTTTGTTTTTGCTTTCTTTTTATTATATATAGTTGTTTTTTGATTTTTATAATCTAAATAATTAATAATATCATAACGTGAATTCGTATAGAAAACATTTAATAACAAAGTAGAAACCACAAAAATTGAACAAGTTATTTTTAATAATTTTAAGATCTTACCATTCAACCTTTTATGTAAAAATAAAAGAAAACAAAAAGAAATAACAATAATAAAAAGTGTTGGAATCAGTGCCTTTAAGATAAAAGAATAAATTAAAGATGTATCTGTACCACTTGTTGGTGAAAGAAGTGTAAAAAGTATTTCTTGAATTTTAACATTTCCAAAATTATTGTAGATCCACCTATTTATAAACAATAAAAAAATGTTTAGAAACAAGAAGAACATCATAATGAATACTAAAAACTTATTTTTTCTTGTCATATATTCCCTCCATATAGAAAATATAATATCAGACAAATATAAACAGAGTGTTAATAAAAAATATAAAAAAATTGGATAATAGAAATCAAGAAAAATTTTAGTTAATTTTTTTATT
>ERZ772885.322-NODE-322-length-35906-cov-3.910267_pt1 | contig 35906 bp, 29 predicted proteins | sample MGYA00580580_ERZ772885 | MGnify/ENA primary metagenome ERZ772885 (study PRJEB29015, sample SAMEA2737673) | human gut metagenome | biome: human gut; feature: human-associated habitat; material: faeces | place: China | collected 2012 ...
ATAACCATATGTCAACAAAACTCTATTGTCTGGCAGCCTCATTGCCTGGAGAGGATGTCCTTTGAACCCCATACTTTTCCATTCACCAAATGTTTTCCCACCATCTATGGACCGTGCAATACAAGCTTGGTCACCAAACGCTTCCGAACGCATAAAAGCAATCAAATCCCCATTAGGCGTTTCATACATGGAAGTCTCATTAAACGAGACCTTTTTATCTTTAGCAATTTTCGTACCGTATTCCCATGTTTTTCCTTTATCTTTGGATATAAGCAAATAGACCGACGTATTTCTTAAAGCTTCTGTATCAGAAGCTACTACTGCCCAAAAAATACGTCCATCTTTTCCTTCATACAAAGCGCCACGATTATAAGCCGGCAATTTACCTCCCAATCCACTATAATTTATTTCAGACGGAACGCTACAAGGTATAATCAAATCATTCCAAGTTCTACCATCATCATAAGAACGGAGCAAATATCCTCCTGCAAAAACAGCGTCTGTATTCTGTACGAACGGTTTCTTAAGAACAGCTAAACCATCCGGACGAATAAATGTCCACAAATAACTAGCACATAGCAGTGTTCCATCTTTCAACTTCAACAAACATGGATCTTGTGAGCCTCCAAACGGATGGGCATAAAGCAGTTCCGGTTCCTTGGTCCAATGTTCGCCATCTTTGGATCTCACTACTACCAGATAACTATTCGGGTCCAAATGATTATTCTTCTTCTCCTTAAAGACTTTACGGTCTGGAGCTCTTCTGAACGATACCAGTATCTCTCCATTCGATAATTTTACAGCTGAAGGAAAAGCGGAGTAAAACATGGTATCCTTATATATTATTACATCCTTTATTTTCTTGACACCTGGTATCAAAACGTCATTCTGTTGAGCAAACAATGTTGTCGCAGAACACAAGTGGACAAGCAGACAATAAAAGAGAAATATAGACTTTTTCATATATAATTTTATTATGTTCGTTTATCAATCTTTCCAATATGCTGTAAAGTTACAACATATTGGAAAGATTTCAATAATATACTTTATTTATCCCAACCAGGATTTTGAGTAACTTTCGGCTCCACGCTTATTGTTGACAAAGGAATGGGGAACAGCATCATATAATCTTCCCCCTTATGCTCTCTCAAAGAAGGAACCAAATCAAAGGCTTTGTCAAAACGTACCAAATCCCACCACCTTTTACCTTCAAAAGCCAATTCTAAAAGTCTTTCTTTCAAGATAGCTGCATCATTCGCCTCTTTTGTGCTATTCACATAAATATGCTCTTCATACTTGTCTTTATATGCACGTTTCCTGACCTCATTAATTTCTGCAGAAGGATCTTGTCCCAAAGCATTTTTAGCCTCAGCCTTCATTAATAAAATATCAGCATAACGGTACAATATGATATCATCTGCAAAAATACGATCACCATCTCGCACCAAGCCTTTACCTTTTAATACTACACTAACATAAAATTTATTTTCTCCAGTTTCCTGATCTTTAGAATAAATCTCAAGAAAAGAAGCATTTTTTCGAGTATCATCTTCTGTATATTGCTTTCTATACTCGTCCGAAGCTACTATAATACCTTGTCCCGGCCCTATCGGATAAACTATATCCTTTACCTCTTGAGGAGCATCCCCAGGAACAGCACTCGCATGTATCCACATATATCTGAAATAGTTAATACCAGATTCCAAATCCTGAAATCTAACACTCATCAAGATTTCATCATTACCCTTATTATCATAAGCAAATACATCAGCAAAATCCGGCTGTAAACGAAGCTTATCCGTTTTAATTGAATTCAAAGCATTTAATGCAGTTTCAATATCACTGCTTCCACCATTCATTTTTTTTCCACTCCAAAGATATACTTCAGCTTTCAAAGCCAATGTTGCCGGTTTTGACCACATAGCTCTTTGATCACCGAAATTGTCATCCGGATATAAAGACAAAGCTTTCTCCAAATCATCTTTTATCAGTTGGAAAACTTCCGTTTGGGGTCTTCTTTCTTTATAAAGGACTTCTGAATTTGTGTTTTCAATAGGATCTGTATGGATTATCAAATCCCCCCATGTACGAGTCATCACAAAATACATGAAAGCCCTCATTGTATAAGCTTGAGCCAACATTTTATTGCGGGAAGTCTCGTTATTAAAAGTCACATTGGGAGCATACTTTAAAAGAAGATTGCATGAATTGACTATCTGATAATAACGTATCCAGGATATAGGCATATTAGCTTGTGTCAACGTATTATAATAATAAATATCATATCCGCCATATCCACCGATACCTACAGTCAGTATTTCGCTACGCGCTTCCCCCAATATATACAAATCATGTTCAGCAGCTCCTCGTAACTGGACATAAATACCATTTAACGCACCCTTCACGTCATCTTCTGTCTGCCAGAAAGATTCATTCGTTATAAAGCTTATTGGCTTAAGGTCTAGTGCATCACAAGAAGCAAATGTCAGGACCATAAACAAAGCTATTGTACTATTTATTATATTTCTAATTTTCATAACTTTACTTTATTAAAATGATACATTTGCACTAAAAATAATATTTCTCGGCATAGCATATCTACCATTATCCTGTCCACCTTCTTCTGGATTAAGACCAGAATATTTAGTAAAATAGTGCAGATTATTTCCCGTAACCGTAAACCGAAGTCCGCTTAAACGAATCTTTTGTATGATATTTGCAGGAACTGTATAACTTAAAGAAACTTCTCTAATGGCTAGAAAATCTCCTGATTCATGATACAAAGAGCTACCTCGGATAGCATTCTGCTGTCCACGATCACCATGCCAATAGAATCTCGGCATGTCCGCTTTGTCACCTTGTTCTTTCCAGGAGCGATTTACGACATCTTTCGTCATATTATTATCACCCTGCCAATTATAATCCAAAAAGCCTTTGGCAAAATTATATATGGTATGACCCAATGTAAAATCAAGTCTGCAATACAAATCGAACCCTTTATAAGATAGAGAAGTATTAATACCCCCAGTCCAATCCGGATAAATATTACCAACATATACACGGTCTTTACTGTCAATCACACCATTACCATCAGTATCTTGCCACTTTGCATCACCACCATATTTGGTTTTATCAGGGACTGTAATAACATTATCTATCGGCTCATTAGCATTCTGTGCTTCCTCATCAGTAGAATATACACCTATCATCTTATAGGCAAACAAATCTCCAATTCGTCCTCCTTCCTGTAAACCACCTTGCCAAGTATGTTTACCCAGTTTAGCATCCCAAATGTACTCACCACCAATCCGATTATTTTCAACCCCATTATCTGGCAGCTTCAATATTTTATTGGTCACCTTCGAGGCATTAAAACCTAATGACCATTGAATAGAACTGGATACCGGTAATATTCTTGCATTCATTTCCAACTCAATACCTCTATTTTGTAAACGCCCTAAATTAGTGAAAATAGAGCCAAAGCCTGTAGAATGAGGTAAAGTGCGATTTGTCAGCAAATTATCTGTGGTACGATTGAAATAATCAAAGATAAAGTTTAACCGATTATTAAAAAAGGAAATATCAGTACCGATATCAAATGTCTTAGACTCCTCCCAACTCAAGTCTTGATTTGCCATAGTTCCCATAGTGATACCTGCATTACCTAAATATTTAGATCCTACACTATAACTACCTTGAGCCGTATAATCCCCCAAGCCTGAAATATTACCATTTACTCCATAGCTGGCACGCAATTTCAGACGCATTAGATTCTCAGGCATAAATGACCAGAACTTTTCTTTATCCACATGCCACCCTAATGACACGCCAGGAAAAAATCCCCATTTGTTGTTCGTACCCAAATTGGAAGCACCGTCATATCTTGCAGATACAGAAATCAAATATTTATCCTTATAATCATACCCTATACGAGCAAAAATACCTTGCATAGATCGCTCTGTAATAGAACTACTCACACTTACAGGAACACTTGAGGCATTCAAAGTAGGAATCAAATCAGTAGAAGCACCTCTACCAGCAGCTGCTAAACGGGCCTCTTTCCTAAAATAATAAGCATAACCAGCTGTTACATTCAAATTGTGTTTTTCATTGAAAGATTTAACATAGTTGAATACAGCATCTGCCTGATATTGCCGCCATTTGTAAGTATCAGCATTTGCATTTCTTGTAGTTATATAATCTCTCGGTCCATTCCAAAAAGCATCCCAAAAAGTATAGTTATTACTGTTCACTTCAAATAAAGAAAGAGCTGGTTTGAAAGACAATCCTGGCAATATAGTCCAATCTGCATCTACTCCTATTGATAAATTCTGATAGTCATACTCTCTTTGTGCCTTGTTCATATGATATACAGCATTTCCCAGATACTGGGCAGCTCCTGGAGCCAGACTACCATCTTCAAATCTGAATTTAGTGGTAGGTGAGGCAGCCGGTGAACGATAGAATGTTGCATCTGCAGCTAATGGAGAACCATACGTAAACGAGTTTGAATAAGTAGTTCTAGCTGAAATTTTCAAATTATCCCGTGCTTGCAAAGAACCATTCAAACTAAAATTATACCGTTTATATGAAGTTGTAATAACAGTTCCTTCATTAGTCATATACCCTAATCCCATATTAAAGGTAGCCTTTTCCGTTCCACCTGAAACTTCAATATGGTGATTATGAGAAAAACCAGTACGATAAATTTTATCCTGAAAATCAGTATCTGAGTATAACAATGTCTTACTCGGATCTACTGGATCTGGCATTGATTTCCACCCTTGATCTAATTTATAGCGATTCTCATCAGTCAAGTATTGAGTAGAGAAGGCAGTATTATTAGTCAGATCATTTCCTGTTCCATAACCTAAATGTCCTATCAATCTTTGTTCGGTAGCTTTTCCAAATTTCGCTGGTGAAATCATACCTTTCCTCATAAGGGTCAAAAATTCTTCAGCATTGGCAAATTCATATTTTTTACCAATATCAGAAATTGTCAGATTATATCTATATTCAACTCTGGTTTTACCGGCCTTCCCCTTTTTAGTAGTAACAATTACAACACCATTTGAACCTTGGGCTCCATAAATAGAAGTAGCAGCAGCATCTTTCAGAATTTGGATGGATTCAATATCTTCCGAAGCTATATGAACCATATTCGCCCTCATAACACCATCAATAATATATAGTGGAGTAGCACCATTAGGATTATTAATGGAAGTACCACCACGGACTATAATACGAGGTTCTGCACCTGGTTGCCCTGAAATACTTTGCACACGTACACCAGACACTGTACCTTGTAAGGCTGAAGCTGCATTTGCATAGGGTACATTCTTCAAAGCCTCTTTATCAAGCTTGGTCACAGATGTCGTAATCTTCTCACGAGACTGAGAACCATACCCAATGACTACAACTTCCTCCATTTGGGTGGCATCCTCTACCATCACTATTTTATAGTTACTCTTATTGGCAGATACCTCTTGAGTTTTCATTCCCAAATAAGAAAATAACAAGGCACGACTATCAACTGGAATACTAAAACTAAAATTTCCATCCAAATCAGTAACAACACCTAATGAAGTTCCTTTAACTTGTACAGCTACCCCCACCAATGGTTGTCCATATTCATCCATCACATTTCCTTTTACTGTTTTCTTTTCTGATTGATTAGTGGATAATACAGACGGAGTATCTTCCGATGCATATACACTTCCCACACTCAAAACAGTAAAAAGGAAAATATAAAATGCCCAATGTAATATCCTGCTATTAGATTTAATGTCTATTGTTTTCATTTTTTTTGATTATTTGTGTTTCAAACTATTATTAGATTCACCACTGTATAATTACTTTCTTCTTATTTCCATTATTCCTCCTTTCTCTATCAATTAACAAAATCTGTTTCTATGTCAGAAACAAAGCACTTTTTCACATCAATCTTCCCATATTTCACCTCAATGAAAGGTTTACCATCTTTTAGACCAACATTACCAAAACCTGTTTCCGTCGACAAAAAAGACGTAAAATCATCACCTATCCTTGAATCAATATATAAAGTAGAATCCACTGCATCATACTGTATTCCAGTCAAAGCTTGGAGCATAGCATAACTAGACATTGCACGGGCATACCATGCCCCACATTCATATTCATTAAATGGGTTACGTACTCTTCCATCATACCGATCACGACAAGTACGGACAATATCAAGTCCTTTCTCAACCTCACCTTCAAACATCAAATGAGAAGCCACTTGATATTCAATACCTGTCCATACCTCATTGGAGTAAACAAAAGGAAGTTGTAACTTTCCTCCTTTGGGCCATGAACATAATAATAAGCCTCCTTCATCACCTAAAGCAAAAGTCGAGCGCTGAGGATTTACATGTTTTCTGAGATTCCTCTTTAAATTATATTTATGAACAGACAATAAATGACTTAATATTTTCTTTCTATCTATAGCCTCGTCCAGTCCACAGACCAAAGAAAGCCATGCTCCTACTACTCCATCAGATAAACAGCCTTTTCCGTATTGATATTTCGGCCCTTCCTTTTCCAATAAATCCAAACCCTCTTTCGAATAATTAGAATTGACAGACTGTACTTTCGTCGGATCAGAAGCCTGCAACTCCTTCCAACGAATATTTTGAATAAAATATTCACCGTCGTACAATTGATTTTCCATGTAGTCAATACTCTTATCTAGCAACTCTCTATATTCTGTCATATCTTTCTCCAAATGTTCACCCATAGCAACAAATGCTTGTAATGCGCCAGTATAGTAACTATTAATCATACCACTAGGCCCCCAAAATTCAATGTCATAAGTATTATGATGAGGTTCCTCTATAACACCTTTCCTTTTAGGATCCCACGTATTAATGCAATAATCAAGACTATTCTGTACGTATGAATAAATCAACTTCAACCATTCGTCATTACCATATATATGCCAATCACGGTATACTTTCATAATACCACCTAACTGCCCATCAGCTGCTGCATGAAAATTATGTCTGATGGGTCGGATAGGAAGTGCAGAGCGAAATGCTTGGTGCCCATTCTTAGCTTGACTAACAAAAAATTCCGTTTCCCTCAGTGTTCTTTCCATTTTAGGAAACAAATGAGGTATAGCTTGAGCATAATTCCAAACATGTGTACAAGAACCATAGCAAGAGCCATATTCATTACCGCAACCTTCCCAATTCCACATCCGACCATCGTATTGCCGAAAAATCGTAGGTGATTTTAATATAGTAAGATTAGCAGCAACAGCTTCAACAACTTCAGCAGGCAAAGTTGTAGCATAAAATGCATCAGTAAACAGCTCTGTTTTTTCTTTCAACGTATTATAATTTTTCATCCAATAGTCTGCGACTTCCTCTATATTTGCAAATCTACTGCTATACCAGGGACGGTATTTATCGGACAACTGAATGGAAGTATCAATATAGCCTGCGGGCTCTCCTCTTTCATTAACTACAGGTACGATAGGTACATCTACATCATCAATCGGTTCCAATCCCTCACGAACTAATGAGAAAGGAACGTACCATGCCATATATAAACGGATTGTCTTTGACTCTCCCGGTTGCAATCTAAACGGTACATACAAGGAAGCTCCGGGAGCATCCGCCATATTAGCAGGATTTTCTTTAATTACCCCACTGCTCATCTCATTCCAGCACATCGTGAATGAGTCAAAAGACCATCCTCTAAACCAACAATAATTAACCTTAGTTTCCGGTTCATCTGTAAAGATTGCAAAATCAGCCTGATGAAACGGCTGCGTTTCTGTTCCTTTCTGTGATATTATAAAACCATTTTCAATTGGCCTAATAGATGCTCCTCCATTACGAATATCTACAAAGTTCTTTGAATTATAAGAAAATATGGCTTCTACTTCTTTAGCATATTTATTTTTAAACGTATATTCAAAACCAGCAACTGGAAGCCCTGAGTTATTTTCATCTGTAGGAATAAATGGATTCCAAACCTTCATTGTCACGTCCATCTTCAGTTCATCGTCACTCATTCTCAATTTGGCAAAAGGGAATTTTACTTCAAAATCACAATCTTTAAATCGAGGTAATCCCCACGTGCCGCCGTATCCTTTTGTTGACTGTGGTTGGCCAAATTTTTTCCAATCCGGTACTTGTCCTTCCACAACAATACTACCATTATCTACCCCTTTCAAATATAATCCGGCAAACATTGTCGGTTCATTCAACATCTCAGTTTTATGCCTAATATTCATATTAGAAATTGCACCACTACCTTCTACACAAAACATTCCCGTCCCCAATCCCCCAATAGGGAAAGCAATCCTGCTCGTATACTCTCCCGTATATTTTTCATTATAATCACGTACTTCTTCCATACTGGAGCAAGAAGCCCATAAACACAAGCAGATACATAGACCTAAAAAATAAAATCCATTTTTCATATATCATTTTTTTAATGATTTATTCCTTCAACATTCTCTATTTTTTCTCCATTTCTGTTCAATCTCCTCCAATGATAACCCTTTTGTCTCCGGCAAGAATAAATACCCCCATACCAAACCCAACACGGCAATAAATCCATAAAGAAAAAATGCACCTGCCGGATTCTCAGAAGTCGTTTGTCCAACAACAATTTCGGTACCTGGTATAGAAAAAAAATCTATAATCTTAAAGAAAGTAAAGGAGACAATGCAATTAAATATCCATACAGCCAATGAACCTATCGAAGTCCCCAATCCCCGTACTTTCTGCGGAAATATCTCGGAAATGACCAACCATCCCAAAGGTCCAATACTAATTGCAAAAAATGCAACATATCCAAACATAAAAATGACCATTAACCACCTTCCGATTTCGCCCAACTGATTAGCATAAATAAAACAAGCACTAAGGCACAAAACAGAAAAGGCAATTCCTGACAGACCAATAAAATACAACTTTCGTCGTCCGATTCTATCCACTAAATAAAGAGAAATCACTGTAAATACAACATTTACAATTCCAATACCTACAGAAGCCCAAATAGCAGAGAGTGTACTTTCAAATCCTGCCATCAGGAAAATCTTCGGACTATAATAAATAACTGTGTTAATACCTACAAACTGTTGAAAAAACATAATACAAACAGCAATCATTAGAGGAGTTCTCAACCAAGGCTGCATCAAATATCGCCATCCTACCGCACTATTCCTATCTTTCTCTATTTCCACCTCCATTTGTCCAATTAAATCATTTACTGTATTTTCCGGTTCTATTTTCTGCAACACTTTCCTACATTCTTTCAACCGTCCTTTACTCAACAGCCACCGAGATGTTTCAGGCACAAAACACATACCTACCAGTAATACCAAAGCCGGTACGACACCTGCCCAAAACATCCATCTCCAACAATCCAACTTGTTTTCATCAGCCCAAAAGGTATCTGACATGTATGAAAGTAAAATACCTATTGTAACCATTAACTGAAACATTGAAACCAGACGTCCCCTGGATTTAGCTGGAGCAATTTCTGCTATATACAATGGAACAGTAAATGATGCCACACCTATAGCTATACCAAGAAACAGACGAGAAAAAACCAAGCTCGTCAAATCCGTTGCCAGTCCTGACCATAACGCTCCCACTGCAAATATCACAGCAGAAACCAATATGATTTTTCTTCTTCCAAATATATCAGATAAACGCCCACAACATACAGCCCCCAACATAGCTCCCAACAAACCAGCCGCCGTAATCCATTCAACATCATTATTATCTATTCCCCAATCTGACTGAAGAAATGGAATCGCTCCTGAAATTACCCCAGTATCAAAGCCGAAAAGCAATCCTCCTGTTGCTACAACTGTAGCTATTAAAAATATTATATGTCTGTTTTTCATATTAAACTTATATTTTAGGGTTCAAAACTTATCCAAACTTCCTTTTTCACTGACGGATTCGGAACATATAAGAAAGTATCCGGAGCATCTTCAAAAATTTTATAAATGGATTTACCTTTCCCAATACCTAAATCATGATACTCTCTTGGAGCCTTTCTTACCAGTTCCGAAAAATGATAGTTTGTATTTCTGATCCACTTCAATCCATCACCCTCAAAAACAGGATACCATGCAATACCTTTATGACGACGAATCTCAGCATATTCAAAACCATATTCACGGTCACACCATGCACCAAACACAAGAGATTCATCTGCATTCGTACTAATGGTAGCATGTACCCAATATGGAGGGACCACCACCACATCGCCAGGCTGTGCATAAACAGCATAACACCTCCCCGGTTCATCTGTAGCCGACTCTTGCATGTAAATGACCGCCTCTCCATTCCATATCTCATAAACCTCTGGAGTGGACCATTGACTAAAAGGTGAGACCTTATGAATATGTCCCTGACTGCGAATGGGTTCCATTTCCAAACTTCCTTTGGCATAAGCCACTACTCCAAAAAGCAAATGCTGTTTTTGCAAAAGCGCTTTATGAACAGTCTTACCCACATCCATAGCTATAGAATAGACAATATCCGGTCCTTCACATTTCGGATCCAACAAACTAGACCGGATATCATCCAACCACCGGTTTTCTACTGTCGGGCCAAAAACGTCCTTACCATAAATAAAACCTAACGGATTTTCTGTTATCCCTATATCAATCCCCTTATCAAAATTATCTTTATGCATGATGTCTTACAAAAGCTTTAATTGTTCCACATTCCATTCCTTCAGACTCCCCATAAGGTTTTATTGTATATTCCTTTATGGCAGCAGGAATAATAAAAGTTTCCGCATAATGGACAACAAACGGAGAAAATTGTCCTATAGGACTTTCCACTATCACCGAACGTCCCTCAATCAGATTCAGAACATTAACACCCGACTCATTCTTATGCAAAACTTTGTCCGTGAACCAATGTCTTCTTGTTTCTATAAATTCCCATTCATGAAGTCCCGTCTTTTCTTCACGCCAAGAATCTCCTTCACCAATAACAGAGACCTTGTTTATCAGTTCTTCTTTCACCCAAGACTCCGTTCTATTCCATTGTATCACATTAGCCCCATGAGCTATATTAATCGGACGCGGTCTGCCATCCAGTCCCATCCGTCCCCAATCCCACAACTTAAATGTAAAGATGTATGGGGTTGCACTAATCTCAAGTACCATGCTATTCCTTCCCGAACAATGTACCGTACCAGCCGGAATTAAAAAATGATCATGCTTCTTTGCCGGATAAATACCTACATACTTCTCCACTTCAAATTCACCAGTCCTTTGCGATTTTTCCAATTCATCAAGCATCTCCTCCGGTTTAATATTATCCTTCAAACCCAAATATACAGTTGCCCCCTCCTTAGCATCCAAAATATAGTAGCTCTCATCCTGCGTATAATGCATCCCAAATTTCTGTTGTATATATTCAGTCAAAGGATGAACTTGTAAGCTTAGATTGCCGCCTTCTATCGTATCAAGAAAGTCAAACCGTATTGGAAACTCATCACCAAACCTGCCATACACAGCATCACCCAATAACTGTCGGGGATAAGCAAAAATCAAATCAATTGACGGTATTTCCACTTTCTCATCCCCAAAGGCCAACAACAGACTGTTTTCTTCAGGTACACAGTCAAAACACCAAGCATAATTAGGCATCGTCCGTTCTAAATCGCAAACATCTTTCATCCACTGTCCTCCCCAAGGCCCCGGATCAAAAAAGGGAACTACACGAAACGGACCATTTACCGCTTTCTCCAATCCCTCAAACATCGCTTTGCCTGTAATCATCTTAGGATGATTGCGCCGGTTCGTATCCAAAACATAATCCACCTTTGCCATCAGCATCTTTTTGTGCCTATCGCATATTCTCCAATCTACGAAAAAAGCTCTTTTATACTGCAAGGAGGTTCGTTCTTCTTTATTGTTGACACCTATATTTGATATTTCATTTTTACGGAATCTGGACTGTATCTCCCATCTTGCCATATCGGCATAAATCAACAAATCAGGATGTTCACAAAGATAGGCCGCACCAACCCCATAGACTATTACAATACCAGACTGCAAATCTTCTATCTGTTGCCGGATACCAGTAACTTTATCGAAATCAAAAAAACATTCCATTGTATACCGGGTCAGATAGCCGAATAATTCATCATCGGTAATATCAGGATAGAAAAAATCATTGATTTTCTCTTCCGGCAACATCGCACTATCTGTATGAACAAATAAAGCATTATTGAACCTACCGGCAAAAGCATTACGTATATCATTCTCAAACACTCCTTGATAGCACTCAATCACAACCACTTTCAACGGCTTCTCCAGTACCTTCAAACGTTCACTGATACTATCGGTAATGGCAAACCAACCGGAAATACAGTCATCCGAATTATAGGACACCTGCACAAAAGGATATTTATCGTAATTAGCAGAATACTTCATCTTTTATCTTTTTTCTTAAACAATATTCCAAACCATACAAAGCTGCATAATCTCCCAAGCTAGAAACTACCACAGATACTTTTGCACTCGGAGTCCAGGCAAACTTTGACACCCGTTCCTCGATATAAGGCACTATCACTTTATGGCTATTCATGATTCCCCCTCCAAGTATCACCACTTCAGGATCATAAGCATGAATAAAATTTATAACAGCAGCTCCCCATATTTCAATGCATTCATTTCGTACCAATAACGCGTCTCTATTTCCTTGTTCCGCCAATTGGAAGATTTCTTTAAAATCATAATTCTGAGATGACATTTTAAACGAAGGAGACAGGCAAGCATGATCCTTTATAATTTTATGAAGGAAGAATGAAGAGGACAAAGCCTCCACACACCCCTTGTTTCCACAAGAGCATAACCTTCCTTTGTAGTCTACTACAAAATGGCCACCCAACGAACCTGCTTGAAAGTGCTTTCCATACATTACCTCACCATTCATAATGACTCCCGATCCTATGCCCGTACCAATAGTCATCATAACAACGCTATCATATCCTCTGCCGCTCCCATATTGCCATTCTCCAATTGCTGCAAGCCGTGCGTCATTATCAATGTAAAAGGGGGCTCCCCAATGTTCATCCGCCCATCTATCCAAATCAAGCTCCACTCCATCATCATATTTTTCATTCGTAGATATAATAATGCTTTTTTTATTATTTACTAGCCCTGGAAAAGCTATACCCACTCCAAAGAGGCGCTTCACACCATTTGAATTTAGCAGGAAATCAATTGCATTTTCAATCTCCGGCAAACTTGCTGTCATATCCAAATCTTGACGAGAAGGCATTTTTACATAGTCTACCAGTTCTCCATTGCGTAAGAGACCGACTTTTGTAATGGTTCCTCCCAAATCTACAGCTATGATATACTTCATATTCATATTTCTATCAATTGGGGATTGCCATTCACACACTGTAAAGATGCAGAAAACCCGTTCTCCAAAATCACTTGATAATCATGTCCTGCGTCCGAAGGCCAACAAGCAGCGAATGACAGAACAGAATATCCTATATTTGCCACACGATGGGCCACCCCTCCAGGTATATAATGAAGACTACCCGGAAACATCCGCTCACTCCAAACCCTTCGGTTCTGATCCATCATAATCAATCTGCCTTCACCTTCCACTCCCCAATAGTACTCCCCACGATTCATATTGGCATGAAAATGTCCTTTGGTCATGAAATACTCATCACCAACCTTACCTGGATAAATTCTCGTGATTCCGAAATAGAGTCCCCCTGGCGTTCCTTCTTCAACCGGCAGATGACAAGTCACCTCATACAATAAAGTATCAGGAGACATCTGTTCATAAGCCTCACAATTATGAAAAACACCTCGTAAATCAGCCAAAGTCTTCAAACTCCTCTTCACATTTTCACCGATCAAAGAATCCTTTATAAAGAGCAAAGGCGACTCATTTGTTCTCTTATCATTCATCAGCATCATACTTTTAAAATCTTATATTGCAAAAGTACGCTGATATGGAACTCGCTCTTTCCTCTATATTTTCCGATAATTATGGTATTTTACCATTATTCGCAGCAAATGGATAAAACCTTGCAAAAAAAGTAGAAAACCAAGGCTCTAACCACCAAATATTCAATGATAAAATAGTAGAATCAAATGGCTTGTTTAGCCTTTACTCCAAACTGCTTTTGGAACTGCGACGGGGACATTCCTGTCACTTTTTTAAATTGGGATATAAAATTAGATAAGTTAGGGAATCCGACTTCCCCACTGATAGTAGAAATCTTCATTTTGTTTTCCAGTAATAGTTTTTTCGAATAACCGATACGCATTTCGTTCAGATATTCTACAAAGGTTTTCTTGGTCCTCTCCTTGAAATAACGGCAAAAAGCTGTCGGGGTCAATCCAACCAAAGTCGAAACTTCTTCCAACCTAATGGAAGTCGCAAAGTTCTTGACGAGAAACTTGTATACCTTATTAAATCTCTCAAAATCTTCTGAATTTACAGAATTCGTAAATCCCACTGAGGCCAGTAACTCATACTCAGTCGATGTGGCCATCAGCTCAAGAAGTGTTAAAAGATTCGTTACCTTCCGAACCCCTACATCATTCACCGAACTCCTTATAAACCGGGTTATCTCTAATTTCGATTTTCCGGTAAACTTCAGTCCACGCCGTGATCTCTCTATCAAATCACGAATATTATTCATTTCTGGTAATCTGATAAAATTCGGATCAAATATCTCACGTTTAAAGAACAGACAGATACACGTAGCACGCAAACCAGACTCCTTATCAAAATAAGCATCATCATTACGCCATTCATGAGGGAGATTAGGGCCAATCATACATACATCCCCCTCCTCATACTGTTCTATGCAATCCCCAACAAAACGGGTTCCTATACCTCTAGTTATATACATTATCTCTATGGCCGGATGATAATGCCAAGGTACAATGAAGTGCGGCAAGTCTTCTATATAATAATGTATATGACTGTCTATTGGGAATGGCAGATCTTGGTAAAGTGGTTTCATAGTCATCTAAGTCAATAATCACCGTTAATTATAAAAGCGAATATAGATAATTATTTTATCAAAGCAAGCTATTGTATGTTAAAACTCATAGTAACATCAAAATATAAATATCAATCTTATACTCAAACAAACAAATGATATCTTTTGTATCTTTGTCCCCGCATTTTCACAACCACATAAAATTATAATGAAAACAATAGTAAATGTTCCCTCCCGACAGAACACCATGCGCGAACTGCGGGATTATCTGATGATTGCCCTGGGTATGGTCTTATATGGTATCGGCTGGACAGTCTTCCTGCTTCCCAACGATATTACTACCGGTGGCGTACCGGGCATTGCATCCATCGTATATTTTGCCACTGGATTTCCCGTCCAATATACGTACTTCGCCATCAATTTTCTGCTTCTATTGCTTGCCCTACGTGTGTTGGGATGGAAGTTCAGCGTAAAGACAATCTTTGCCGTATTCACCCTGACCTTTTTCCTTTCCATTATCCAGAAACTGACCGAGGGTGTTGTCCTCCTGCACGACCAGCCTTTCATGGCTTGTGTCATCGGTGCCTCCTTCTGCGGTAGCGGCATCGGCATCGCCTTTTCCAACAACGGCAGTACTGGCGGCACGGACATCATTGCCGCCGTAATCAACAAGTACCGCGACATCACGCTGGGCAGAGTCATGTTGATATGTGACCTTATCATCATCTCGTCCAGTTACTTTGTTCTAAAAGATTGGGAAAAGGTGGTGTATGGCTACGTTACTCTATACATATGCAGCTTCGTGCTCGACCAAGTGGTGAACAGTGCCCGCCAGTCCGTACAATTCTTTATTATCAGCGATAAATATGAGGAGATAGCCAAGCACATCCAGGTATATCCTCACAGAGGTGCAACGGTCATCAACGCCTCGGGCTTCTATACGGGAAAAGAGATAAAAATGCTGTTCGTGCTGGCCAAGAAGCGGGAGTCCACCATCATTTTCCGGCTCATAAAAGACATAGACCCCAATGCCTTTGTATCACAAAGTGCAGTCATCGGAGTCTATGGAGAGGGATTCGACAGAATCAAAGTGAAGTAGAGGATTTCTCGAACTTCCCTTGATTCCAAGTATAAACAATAGGACGGCGGACAAACGGTTTCAGTTTCTCCGCCGCTTCTTTACCCATGTAATCGGTCGTGGTAAAAGTGAATGCCAACGTGGCATCCTTCGCAGAAAGGTCCGCTTTCATCAGCAGCATGTCGGCCTGGCGACGGGCATCCTGATACTCATAGACATCCACCGTATCCGCGGCCTCAGCGATAAAATCATCCAGAACGGGCAATGCCGGCAGGTAGGACGAAGCAACCAGCTCCTTCCAGTCTGTCGTATAGAACTTGACATGGCTGTCGCAAGCCGGAGCACAAACCGTAGCAACCACACAAATCACCTTCGTACTGTCGTTAATAGACAAGAGCTTCATCTGCCATGAACTCTGGGGCGTCATCTTCACATGTATATAGTCTGGAGAAAGTTCCGTCATTTCCGATTTACCACCAAAGCTGTTGGTCACCTCAGCTTTCATCTTACTTTCCAGAAAGTCTATAAAATCCGCACGGTTCACGGCGCTAAGCAACGGACATATAGAATCCGGCATATTCTTAAAACACGTCTTGGCTTCCTGGGCCTGCAAATACCCCCATCCGATGAAAGCCAAAATCAAAAAAGCACTCAGTTTTCTTATCATAACATTTTAATCATTTCTTCAAGGAAACGGGCATCTGTTTCATCAAAACCGCCCAAATCGTCACTGTCAATATCCAATACTCCCCACACTTCACCGTCCTCACGCTTCAGCGGAACCACGATCTCCGAACGCGACAGCGAGCTGCAGGCTATATGTCCGGGAAATGCATCCACATCGGGCACAACCAACGTCTCGGCTCTATCCCATGCCGTGCCGCAAACACCACGGCCTTTCCTGATGCGCGTACAAGCTATCGGTCCCTGGAAAGGTCCTAACACCAATTCTTCACCCTTCACCAAATAGAAGCCTACCCAAAAGAAATGGAAAGTCTCTTTCAGCGCCGCCGAAACATTCGCCAGATTGGCTATCAAGTCATCTTCACCTGCCAGCAGATTTTTCAGTTGAGGAAGCAAAGCGCGATATTTCTCTGTCTTGCTACCAGCATTTATATATAGGTCTTCTGCCATATATCTCTTGTTTATTTACTCCCCAAATATAGGAAGAACATTCCAATCAACACCAAAATGAGGTCGACAGCCTTGCTTTTTAAATTCTTTTCACGGAAGAAAAGCGCACCGAAAAGGAAGGAAACAACAACGCTTCCACGACGCACCATCGAAACGATGGAAATCATAGAGTCCTCATAGCTCAGGGCATAAAAATAGACAAAGTCTGCCGCACAAAGGAAAATGGAGATACAGATAATGGTCCAGTCCCAACGAAACGGGGTACTTTCTTTTCGCTTGGGGTACCACAACAGCAGGATGATGGGGCACATGATAAAGACTTGGTAGACATTATACCACGACTGCACCAGCATCGGGTTGAGCTGCTTCATCAGATATTTGTCATACAGCCCGCTGACAGCTCCGGCAACGGCAGCCAGCACGATGAAAAGAATCCATTTGTTATGCTTGAAGTCGATTCCCTCTTTCTTGCCCGAACGGCTCAGCATGAAGAAGGACACTATGGCAAGCAGCACGCCAATCCATTGATAAAGGTTCAAGCGTTCGCCAAACACAACCATGGCACCTACAAGCACCATTACGGGACGCGTCGCATTAATCGGTCCCACGATGGTCAGCGGCAGATGCTTCATCCCGAAATAACCGAATATCCAGGAAGAGAGCACGATAAACGACTTGACAATAATGAACTTATGCACCTCCCACCCCACCACGGGAACATCAAACATCGTACCTCCCAACACCGACGGCGCAAAGGCAGATACCAGAATGAAAGGAAGAAATATCAGGCTCGAGAACAGCGTGTTCAGGAAAAGCACCGGCAGTACGGCATTGTCACGAAGCGACTTCTTCTTGAAGACATCGTAAAATCCCAATAAGGCAGCAGAGAGGAAAGCAAGTAATAACCACATAGAGTCAATTAAAAATTAAGAATTAAAAATTAAAGGGAGGGGCCTACGTTTTTGTAGTACATCCCTCTTTTATTCTAGAAAAGTAGTTTCCGGATAGGCTACGTCCACCAGAAACAATGCATTTCCGGGAACGGAAGTTCCTGCCTGGCAACGGTCCTTCTGTTCGACGACGCGTCGGAAACCTTCAACAGAAAGTTTTCCGCGACCCACTTCGAGCAGAGTGCCGACAATGGCACGTACCATGTTCCGCAGGAACCGGTCGGCCTGGATGGTGAATACCCAAGTCACATCGTCTACCCGGGTCCAGGCGGCATGCATAATCTTGCAATTATTGGTTTTGACATCCGTATGGAGTTTGCTGAAGCTGGTAAAGTCCGTATAGTCAAACAAGGTTTGGGCAGCCTCATTCATCCGCTCAAAGTCCGGCGTTTGGAACAGACGGCAGCGATATTGGCGGTTGAAAGGAGACTTGGCGGTAGTGACATAATATTTATACATACGCGCCGTAGCATCAAAGCGGGCATGTGCATCGGACTTCACGGCCCGCAAGCGGTATACGGAAATATCGGGAGGAAGCAGACGATTCAGCTTATCCGTCATAAAAACAGTGTCCAGAGGAGAATCACTGTCAAAGTGAGCTACCATCAGTGAGGCATGCACCCCGGCATCGGTACGCCCCGCTCCCACGACTTCCACCTCACGACGCAGCAAGGTACTCAGCGCCTTCATCAAACACTCCTGCACACTCACTCCATTCGGCTGGATTTGCCAGCCGTGATAAGCAGTGCCATCATAAGCCAGGTATATAAAATATCGTTGCACGGTCTTTTTTGTGTGCAAAGATAGTGCAAACTTAAGAAGGTTTGAATTATCTTTGCAAGGTTTTCACCACAGATTACACAGATTAACGCAGATTTTTCACAGACATAGTACATTTATAAGATGAGATATTCTTCCAGAATCCTACCTATACTGATAATTGTCGCAGCTGCCGCAACATTCACCTTTGCCGGCTGCAAGAAGAAAGACATGTCGCTCAAGTTGAACGAACCGCGCAACATTCGGGGCGTTGTCAGCTACAAACGCTCGTTCGGAGACTTGAATGAGAAACATCTCAATGTAGCCCAAGCCATCGGCATACGTGTACTTTCATCCCGCGAGGAAGCAGAAAAGATGAGAGAGCAACTGCAACCTATCACGACAAACGAGCTCTATGCCGTGGATTCACTGACGCATTCCATCCCTTATCTCATTCCGGGCGCCGCCAGCCTGCTGGACACCATCGGACACAACTTCCTTGATTCACTGACCGCCAAGGGGCTGAATCCAAACAAGATAATTGTGACTTCCGTACTCCGCACCCAAGACGACGTAAAACGCCTGCGCCGCCGTAACGGCAATGCTTCTCCAAACTCGGCACATTTTTACGGAACGACATTCGATGTCAGTTGGAAGCGCTTTCAGAAAATAGAAGACGAGGATGGACGTCCTTTGCAGGATGTCAGCGCAGATACCTTAAAACTGGTTCTTTCGGAAGTGCTCCGTGACCTGCGGAAAGCCGATAAATGCTACATCAAGTACGAGTTGAAGCAAGGATGCTTCCACATTACGACAAGAGAGAAATAAGCGGAAAAGAATTAGCGTTAATAGTATTTTTCAATCCCGCCAAACCCTATTATTATTTTGTTCTCTTTCGTTTTACAGATAAAGTTATTTAATCGCCTTTCAAATTCTTCCGGTCGTTTCCTCGCCGCTTCAATGTATGCGATTCGGATACGTTTATAGGGGTCAGAGAAACTCTGATAATTCTTCCATATTCTTTCATCCTCTTTCAATCTGTCGATTATATCATTTGGAAAAACAAAAGGAACCGACAAGACAGTTCGTATTTTATCCTCAAATTCAAGATGTATCATTTTATGCTCCAGCAACCATTTCAACCTTTCTTTGTTGGCTTGCGAATAGGTACTTTTAGGATTCCTGGGCGTGAAACGCTGAATTTTATGTTCTTTGTCAAGTGACTTTATCGTGCTGTCAATCCACCCGAAACAAAGGGCCTCTTCAACAGCGTCATTATATACAATACTTTTCTCGCTTGAAGATTTAGTAGGAAACACAAACCAGACTCCATCGGCAGTATCGAAATTGTCAGCCAGCCACTTCCGCCAATCTTTTCTGTTTTCAAAATATCTTATTTCTGTTGACATGACAAGCCATCCAAATTACACTTCTCTCCTTATTCTTCCAGCATCTTCCACGCTAGCGGCAGGCAGGCAACTATATCCCCCACCGTCATCCCCACTGCCCCCTGCTTCTTGCAGGCAACATCTCCCGCCAGTCCGTGCACATACGTGGCCAGGCAGGCAGCCTTCTCCGGCTCATAGCCTTGGGCAAGCAAGGCAAGCACCACTCCGGTCAGCACATCACCGCTGCCTCCCGTTGCCATACCCGGATTGCCGGTAGGGTTGAAAAAACATTTCCCGGCAGGAGTGACAATGGCAGAATAAGCGCCTTTCAAGATGATGTGCACTCCGGCGCTCTTCGCCAGCTCACGAGCCTTCATCAGGCGCTCGTACGAATTCTGGCATTTGCCTACAAGACGCTCCAGCTCCTTGGGGTGCGGAGTCAGAATACTCCCTTTGGGCAGACGCCCTATATAGTTACGCTTCTCGCCCAGCAAGTTCAGGGCATCAGCATCCACCACCATCGGAGTCTGGCATGTCTCTATCTGCTCCAGCAGAGCCGCCTCGGTCTCCGCCGCCTTTCCCAGTCCCGGGCCTATCGCCACGGCCTGGTAATCGTCCGTATCGGTAGCGGCGGCAAAGCAGGTGTCGCTGATATCCAGCTCCGTCATGGCTTCGGGCACGGAAGTCTGCACAATGAAGTTGTTGCAGAACGGCACATGTACCGTCAGCAGCCCCACACCTGAACGCAGACACGCACGCGCAGCCAGCACCGAGGCCCCCGCCATCCCCTGCGAACCGGCTATCAGCAGTGCGCGGCCGAAGTTCCCCTTATGGGCAAACCGGCTGCGCGGCTTCAGCAGGGCAGACACGTCTTCATGCTCCAGCAAGCGGAAGTCCGTTTCCATGTCATGGATGGCATCCTCGCTGAGCCCGATGTCCAGCAACTGCCATTCGCCCACATACGGCTCGTTCTCGGCAAAGAGAAATGCCAGTTTCGGCAGTTGCAGGCTCAGCGTCAGATGGGCACGGACGATATTCGTATGTACGTTGTAGGTGTTGTCCTCACCCATCAGTCCCGATGGGATATCGATGGACACCACCGTGGCGGGCGAAGCGTTGATGTACTTCACTACGGCTGCAAAACCGCCGCTCAGAGCCTTGTTCAGACCGCTGCCGAAGAGGCCGTCTATCACCACATGGTCTGCCGTCAGCACGGGAGGTACAAACTGGGTGGTCACTTCGTGGAAGTCCACACCCGGCACGTCGGCCAGCCGCTCCTTGTTCGTCTCGCAGTCCGGCGAAAGCGTCCCTTTCGTATTGAAGAGATACACCTCGAGCCGGTAGCCCTTCCCGGCCAGCAGTCGCGCCAGGGCAAGCGCATCGCCACCGTTGTTCCCCGGTCCGGCAAAAACGGTGAGCGGCGTGTCCGGCTCCCAACGCTCGGCAATGGCACGGGCCAATGCGCGTGAGGCACGTTCCATCAAGTCGATGGAGGCAATCGGTTCATTCTCTATGGTATCTGCATCCAGTTGCTTGATGCTTGTAGTAGGAAATATCTTCATAATAGGATTATCTTAAAATCGTAGAGCAAAGATAGGGCTTTGATTTCAACTGTACAAAGAGAAGACGTTTTTTATCAAGTTGCTTTGCCCCCCGGGAAAAAATATCTGCTCCGTAAGGAAAAGTTGTCTTCAATGCAAAGGATTCTTAGAACAAAGCCTTTATTCTTAGAAACAAAAGCTCTATTTCTATAAACAAAAGCTTTATTTACAGAAACAGAAATTCTGTTTTAAGTTTGCGTAGGCTTACGGATAAGTTTGCACAAGCTTGTCGGCAAGTTCCCGCAGGCTTGTCGGCAAGTTTCTAATTATACCCATTAACTTACGCAAAATAATGACTAATTTTGTACCCTCAACATATAATAAAAGCCAAAACAATAAAAGCATATTCAATGAGTACATCCCGACACCCGAAAGGTCTTTACCTTATCTTCGCCACCAGCACGGCAGAGCGTTTCAGCTACTACGGCATGCGTGCCATCTTCATTCTGTTCCTCACCCAGGCACTCCTTTTCGACAAGGAGCACGCCGCCTCCATCTACGGCAGCTACACCGGACTGGTGTACCTGACGCCCTTAATCGGAGGCTACATCGCCGACAAATACTGGGGCATCCGCCGTTCCGTCTTCTGGGGGGCCATGATGATGGCAGTCGGCCAGTTCCTGATGTTTGCCAGCGCCTCGATGCTGGAGGCGCGTGAGCTTTCGCATTGGCTGATGTACGGCGGACTGACTTTCCTTATATTGGGCAACGGCTGCTTCAAGCCCACCGTCTCCTCCCTGGTGGGGCAGCTCTACGAGCCGGGTGACAAACGGCTGGATTCCGCCTACACCATCTTCTATATGGGTGTCAACGTGGGTTCCTTCCTCGCCCCGCTGGTCTGCGGCTATTTTGGCGAGACGGGCAACCCTCACGACTTCCGATGGGGCTTCCTCATTGCCGCCATCGTCACCGTGCTGACGGTCGTCCTCTTCGAAACCCAGAAAAACAAGTACCTCATCGGCCCCGATGGCAAGCCCCTCGGCATTATCCCCGACGCCCGCAAGGAGCGGTCCCAGGCAGACAACACCGCCCGGAAGAGTGCCCACGCCAACGGACGGCCCATGCGCAACTACCTGCTGCTCGCCCTGCTCGCCATCGCGCTTGCCGGTTTCTTCTACTGGTGTTTCGGGAGCGATTGGATAAGCATCGGCATCTTCACCGCCTGCATCGTGTTTCCCGTCAGCATCCTGCTGGAAGGCTCACTCACCAAGACGGAGCGCGACCGCATCTTCGTCATCTACATCATCGCCTTCTTCGTCATTTTCTTCTGGGCGGCCTACGAGCAGGCAGGCGCCTCGCTCACGCTTTTCGCCTCCGAGCAGACCGACCGCGTCATCCTGGGGTGGGAAATGCCCGCCTCCTGGATTCAGTCCTTCAACCCCTTCTTTGTGGTGATACTTGCCGCCATCATGCCGGGCGTATGGGGCGCCCTGGGCAAACGGGGCATGGAGCCCGCCTCGCCCACCAAGCAAGCCATCGGCTTGCTACTGCTTTCACTGGGCTATCTCGTCATCTGCTTTGGGGTGAAAGATGTTCAGCCGGGCATCAAGGTGAGTCTCATCTGGCTGACGGGGCTCTACTTCATCCATACCATGGGCGAAATCTGCCTCTCGCCCATCGGGCTCTCCATGGTGAACAAGCTCACGCCCATCCGCTTCGCCTCGCTGATGATGGGGATATGGTACCTCTCCACCGCCACTGCCAATAAGTTTGCAGGCACGCTGAGCGGGCTCTACCCCGAAGCCGGAAAGGTAAAGACGCTACTGGGCTATCGCATCGAGACGATGTATGATTTCTTTATGGTATTCGTCGTAATGTCCGGTGTTGCTTCGTTGATTCTGTTCCTTCTCTCGAAGAAATTACAGAAGATGATGCATGGAGTGGAATAAAAATCGTATTTTTGCGGCAACTTTCTAAAAACATCCCATCTATGGATACCATACAAATAAAAGACAAGATGTTCACAGTCTCCATCAAGGAGCAGGACATACTGAAAGAAGTAACCCGTGTAGCGAACGAAATCAACCGCGACCTGGCAGGAAAGAATCCTCTATTCCTCAGCGTACTGAACGGTTCGTTCATGTTTACCGCCGATTTGCTGAAACGAATCACGATTCCCTGCGAAATTTCGTTTGTCAAATTGGCATCTTATCAAGGAGTATCCTCTACCGGGGTAATTAAGGAAGTAATAGGCATCAATGAAGACCTCACAGACCGTACAGTGGTCATTGTAGAGGACATAGTAGATACGGGACTCACCATGCAACGCTTACTGGACACCCTCGGCACTCGCGGTCCCAGGGAGATTCATATTGCCTCCCTACTGGTGAAACCTGATAAGCTGAAAGTTGATTTAAACATAGAATATGTGGCCATGAATATTCCGAACGACTTCATCGTGGGCTACGGGTTGGATTATGACGGCTTCGGGCGCAACTATCCCGACATTTATACTGTAGTAGACTGATACAGACATAATATAGTAAATCATTAAATAATAACTAAGCAAATGTTGAACATTGTAATTTTTGGTGCTCCCGGTTCAGGTAAGGGAACACAAAGTGAAAAGATTGTAGAAAAGTATGGCATCAACCACATCTCTACCGGAGACGTGCTCCGTGCTGAAATGAAAAACGGTACAGAACTGGGCAAGACTGCTAAAGGTTATATCGACCAGGGCCAGTTGATTCCCGATGAGTTGATGATTGATATTCTGGCAAGCGTATTCGACAGCTTCAAGGATAGCAAAGGCGTGATTTTCGACGGCTTCCCCAGAACAATCGCCCAGGCTGAAGCATTAAAGAAGATGCTCGCCGAACGCGGACAGGAAGTCAGCGTGATGCTCGACCTCGACGTGCCCGAAGAAGAACTGATGAAGCGCCTCATCAAGCGCGGACAAGAATCAGGACGTGCAGACGACAATGAAGAGACAATCAAGAAGCGTCTGGTGGTTTACCACTCACAGACAGCTCCGCTGATTGACTGGTACAAGCAGGACGGCAAATACCAACACATCCAGGGCTTCGGCGTATTGGAAGAAATCTTTGCCGATGTTTGCAAGGCTATTGACGCAGTGAAATAACAATAAAACAGAATATGGCTGAATCGAATTTTGTTGACTACGTAAAAATATATTGCCGCTCCGGAAAGGGCGGACGAGGTTCTACGCATATGCGGCGTGAGAAATACATACCCAACGGAGGCCCCGACGGAGGTGACGGAGGACGAGGAGGCCATGTCATCTTGCGCGGTAACCGCAACTACTGGACGCTGCTCCATCTGAAGTACGACCGCCACATCCTGGCAGGACACGGAGAATCCGGCTCCAAGAACCGGAGCTTCGGAAAAGACGGAGCGGACAAGGTGATTGAAGTGCCCTGCGGCACGGTGGTGTACAACGCCGAAACGGGTGAATATATCTGCGACGTCACCGAGCACGAACAAGAAGTCATCTTGCTGAAAGGTGGACGCGGAGGTCTAGGCAACTGGCACTTCAAAACCGCCACACGCCAGGCTCCCCGCTTTGCACAACCGGGCGAACCGATGCAGGAGTTGACGGTAATCATGGAACTGAAGCTGCTGGCAGACGTCGGTCTGGTAGGTTTCCCCAATGCAGGAAAATCCACTTTACTGGCATCCGTTTCTGCGGCGAAGCCCAAAATCGCCAATTATCCGTTTACAACGCTGGAACCCAATCTGGGCATCGTGTCCTATCGCGACAGCAAATCGTTTGTGATGGCGGACATTCCCGGCATCATCGAAGGAGCCAGTGCCGGCAAAGGCTTAGGATTGCGTTTCCTGCGCCACATCGAGCGCAACTCATTGTTGCTGTTCATGGTGCCTGCCGACAGTGACGACATCCGTAAGGAATACGAAATCCTGTTGAACGAGCTTCGCACTTTCAACCCCGAAATGCTGGACAAACAGAGAGTGCTTGCCGTCACCAAATGCGACATGCTCGACCAGGAACTGATGGACGAGATAGAGCCGACACTGCCCGAAGGGATTCCGCATATATTCATCTCTGCTGTCTCCGGCATGGGCATCTCTACGCTGAAAGACATCCTTTGGGAAGAGCTGAACAAGGAAAGTAATAAGATAGAAGGCAAAGTGGACAGCATTGCCCATCGCGCCAAAGACCTCAGCCACCTGCAGGAAGAATTGAAAGAAGAGGGTGAGGACGAGGACCTCAGCTATGAATACGTCAATGACGACGAGGACATAGAGGACCTCGAGGACTTTGAATACGAAGAAGATTGGGAGGAAGATAAAAAATGATTCCTCTTACAGAAGATAGGAAAATGTTGGGATATGAGCTGCTTGCCTCATATCCCGGCATTTCTTGTTTTGTAACCACCCGCCACGGTGGATGCAGCCAAGGTAACTATGCCTCCCTCAACTGTACACCTTACACGGGAGACGAAGCCGAAGCTGTACGCCGCAACCAGGAAATAGTATGTTCTTCCCTGCCCCAACGCCCCCAAGAACTGGTCATCCCGTTTCAGACCCACGGGACAAAGGCACTTGTCATTGACGGAACTTATCTGCATGCAACAGCAGAAGAACGCCACTCCATGTTGCAGGGCATTGATGCACTGATAACCCGTGAACCGGGCTGCTGCATCTGCATCTCTACGGCAGACTGCATTCCCATCCTGCTCTACGACCGGAAGAATGCCGTGATAGCCGCTGTTCATGCCGGATGGCGCGGCACTGTGAATTACATCCTCGGCCACACACTCGACAAGATGCGTGCCCGCTATGGCACAGAGGGCAAAGAAGTGATAGCCTGCATCGGCCCCGGCATCTCCCTTTCCGCCTTCGAGGTAGGCGACGAAGTCTATGAAGCATTCCGCAAGAACGGTTTCCAGATGGATTACATCTCCGAATGGAAACCCGCCACCCACAAATACCATATCGACCTATGGGCTGCCAACCGACTGCAACTACTGGACTTCGGAGTACCTTCCGCACAAGTGGAGACAGCCAATATATGTACTTTTACCCAATATGAAGAGTTTTTCTCGGCACGCCGGATGGGTATCAAATCCGGAAGGATATTGTCGGGAATCATGTTAACCCATTCAAACGGATTGCATTAATGTATCATATCACACTTTCTAAAGAAATCAAGCAGAATTGCCCCGAATTCCGCGGTGCAGCCGTATTTGCCGAAGTGACAAATACCCCATATTGCGAAGGGTTGTGGCAGGAAATCGCAACTTTCACCCAAGAGCTAAGAGCCCGTGAAACCACGGACAGCATCAAGTACCAACCCGTCATTGCCGCCACCCGCGAAGCCTACAAACGTTGCGGCAAGGACCCCAGCCGCTACCGTCCCTCGGCCGAAGCACTGAGACGGCGACTGCTGCGCGGATTGGAACTCTATCAGATAGATACGTTGGTAGACCTTATCAACCTTGTCTCCCTACGTACGGGCCACTCTATCGGCGGATTTGATGCCGACGAGATACAAGGGACCGACCTTGAGCTGGGCATAGGACGTGCCGAGGAATTGTTCGAGGGTATAGGCCGCGGCATGCTGAACATAGAAGGGCTGCCCGTCTACCGCGACCGTATAGGCGGTATCGGTACCCCGACCAGCGACCACGAACGCACCAAGATGAAACTTGAAACCCGCCATATCCTTGCCATTGTCAACGGCTACAACGGGCAGGAAGGTCTGAAAGAAGCAGCCGAAATGATATTGGAACTGTTGGAGAAATATGCTTCCTCTACCAGTGGGACTATACAATATTTTGAATAAATGAGAATCCGTATTCTTGTCCCTCTCCTGCTCATAGCCCTTGGTGCCACGGCACAAGGGAAGAAAACGGTCTTTTCCACCATGGAAACCAACCATATCCGCGTTGCCACTCCGGGACTGTTTTCGCAAAGAGAACTGATAGAGCTACCTTTGGAGGACATTCCGGACACGGAATACTCCTTTCCCCTGCCTGGAGGAAAAGTCATCTCCCCTTACGGACGGGGGCGGGGACGCCACAGTGGCATAGACATCAAGACCTACGCCAAAGACACCATACGGAGTGCCTTCAACGGCGTAGTACGGATGTCCAAGCCTTATAGCGCCTACGGCAATGTCGTCGTCGTACGCCATGACTTCGGACTGGAAACGATATACAGCCACAACTTCAAAAACCTTGTACATTGTGGCGACACAGTCAAAGCCGGACAGCCCATCGCACTGACCGGACGCACCGGACGCGCCTCTACTGAGCATCTGCACTTCGAGACACGCGTCAACGGGCAGCACTTCGACCCCAATATTATCTTCAACATGAAGGAGCAGACGCTGAACCGGCAACGCATCGGATGCTCAAAAAAAGGAAACGGCATCGTCGTGCAACAATTACCGACAATCTACCCGAAGCCACTGCAAAAAAAATACCCAATGGAACTGTTTAAGTATCCAAACGTTTCACTACATTTGCAGAACGTTTCACTAAAAGAACGAATTGAACTTTAAAACATATCAATGATAGAAAAACTGATTGTTCTTGAAGATATTGACCCGGTAATATTTTATGGCGTAAACAACGCCAACATGCAGCTGATAAAGGCCTTGTATCCCAAGCTTCGCATCGTTGCCCGCGGCAATGTCATCAAAGTATTGGGTGATGAGGAGGAAATGTGTGCATTCGAGGAGAACATCACCAAGCTGGAGAAATACTGTGCCGAATACAACTCTTTGAAAGAAGAGGTCATTATAGACATCATCAAAGGCAATGCCCCGCAAGCGGAAAAATCGGGCAATGTCATTGTATTCAGCGTAACCGGAAAGCCGATTATCCCGCGCAGCGAGAACCAGCTGAAGCTGGTAGAGGCATTTGCCAAGAATGACATGCTGTTTGCCATCGGTCCCGCCGGTTCAGGAAAGACCTATACAGCCATCGCGCTTGCCGTGCGGGCACTAAAGAATAAGGAGATAAAGAAAATCATCCTCAGCCGCCCTGCCGTAGAAGCCGGAGAAAAGCTCGGTTTCCTGCCCGGCGACATGAAGGACAAGATAGACCCGTATCTGCAACCACTCTATGACGCCCTGCAGGACATGATACCTGCCGCCAAGCTGAAAGAGTATATGGAGCTGAACATCATCCAGATTGCCCCCCTCGCCTTTATGCGCGGACGCACACTGAACGATGCCGTCGTCATTCTGGATGAAGCGCAGAACACGACCACCCAGCAAATCAAGATGTTCCTCACCCGCATGGGCATGAACACCAAGATGATTGTCACGGGAGACATGACGCAGATTGACTTGCCTTCTTCCCAGACTTCCGGTCTGGTGCAGGCACTGAAGATTCTGAAAGGCGTAAAAGGCATCAGTTTCGTGGAGCTGAACAAGAAAGACATCGTACGCCATAAGTTGGTAACTCAGATTGTGGAGGCCTACGAGAAGTTCGACAAGGAAGCGAAAGCGGAACGTGAACGACGCAAAGCCGAACAAGCCGATAGTAAGATTGAACAGAAACAGTAAATTCTCAAAATCGTAAATATTACAAAGATGAAAGCATTAACAGCAACTGAATTTAACTTTCCCGGACAGAAAAGCGTGTACCACGGAAAAGTTCGTGATGTGTACAACATCAATGGTGAAAAGTTGGTCATGGTAGCTACCGACCGCATCTCAGCCTTTGACGTAGTATTGCCGAAAGGTATTCCCTTCAAAGGACAAATGTTGAACCAGATTGCAGCAAAATTCCTGGATGCCACAACCGACATCTGCCCCAACTGGAAAATGGCTACACCCGATCCGATGGTGACGGTAGGTGTGATGTGTGAAGGATTCCCCGTAGAAATGATTGTACGCGGTTACCTCTGTGGCAGCGCATGGCGTGCCTACAAGAGCGGTGTACGTGAAATCTGCGGCGTGAAGTTGCCCGAAGGGATGAAGGAAAACCAGAAATTCCCTGAACCCATCATCACCCCGACCACTAAAGCCGAGATTGGCGAACACGATGCCGACATCTCCAAAGAAGAAATCCTGGCACAAGGTCTTGCCACACCCGAAGAATATGCCGTATTGGAGCAATACACCATGGCCCTCTTCAAACGCGGTACCGAGATTGCAGCGGAACGCGGATTGATTCTGGTAGACACCAAATACGAATTCGGCAAGCACGACGGCAAGATTTACCTGATGGACGAAATCCATACGCCCGACTCCAGCCGCTACTTCTACTCCGAAGGCTACGAAGAACGTTTTGCCAACGGCGAACCGCAAAAGCAACTCTCCAAGGAGTTTGTACGAGAATGGCTGATGGACAACGGCTTCCAAGGCAAGGAAGGACAGCAAGTACCGGAAATGACCGACGAAATCGTTACTTCAATCAGCGAACGTTACATCGAACTGTACGAACACATCACCGGCGAGAAGTTTGTAAAGGAAGATACCAGCAACATTGCCGAACGCATTGAAAAGAATGTAACCGAATATTTAAAGTAAATGGACTATCCCCAAGAACACATCAAGCCCTACGGTAATGACGGCAAGAAGAGCGAACAAGTGGAAGAAATGTTCGACAACATCGCTCCTGCCTACGACAAGCTGAATCACACCCTATCCATGGGCATCGACCGCAGCTGGCGTAGGAAAGCAATCAAGTACCTACGTCCTTTCCGCCCCCGGCGTATTATGGACGTAGCTACCGGCACCGGCGATTTCGCCATCCTTGCATGCCGCGAACTGCAACCCGATAGCCTGATTGGCACCGACATCTCGGAAGGCATGATGAACGTGGGACGTGAAAAAGTAAAGCAGGCGCACCTCTCGAACAAGATTTCATTTGTCCGGGAGGACTGCACCTCCCTCTCGTTTGCCGACGAAAGCTTCGACGCCGTGACCGTAGCGTTCGGCATCCGCAACTTCGAAGGGCTGGACAAGGGACTGTCCGAGATGTGCCGCGTACTAAAGACCGGCGGACATCTCGTCATACTGGAGCTCTCCACACCAGACCGCTTCCCGATGAAACAGTTGTTCACCATCTACTCCAAAGTTGTCATCCCCCTGCTCGGTAAATGTATTTCGAAAGACAACAGCGCCTACACCTATCTACCGGAAAGTATTCGCGCCTTCCCGCAGGGAGAAGTGATGCAGGAGGTAATCCGCAAGGCAGGCTTCAGCGAAGTGCACTTCAAGCGGCTGACTTTCGGGATATGTACACTTTATGTGGCAACTAAATAAAAAGAAGAAACTTATATAAAAAAGAGACCTTATGAAAGCTACACACACCCTCTATTTATTATTTATTACCCTCCTTTGCGTTGCCGGTTTCACAGCTTGCGATGATTCGGGAAGTGATGATATGATATGGGATTTTGCTCCTATCGAACTGCATATCGCAGTACAAGATGCTCAAGGTAATGATTTGTTGAATCCTGAAACTCCCGGCAACATTGCCAAGCAAGGAATCAAGGCAATCTATAATGGAAAAATATATGAAAAGGACGTTCCAATAAGCCAAACCAAAGCTTACCTTGCACACTTCAACGGTCTGCAAACAATGAAATTTGAAACTGGCAAATACTTTCTCACTTTTGGAGAATTCAATGGCGACGATACATTCGATAACGAAAAAGTGATAATAGACTGGAACGATGGTACTCAAGACGTCATCACCTTCTCTAGCAAACTGATCTGGAAATCAAAAAATAAACCCGTATTCGACAGAAAGTTCTGTTTGAACGGAAAAGATAACGGATTGCAATTCGGAGGTTTTGTTATCATCAAAGAACCGGTAATCACCTCCTCAACTACTTCCGACCAATAATGTACTCCATAAACAAACGAATATAGTTCAATCAATAACTAAAATATTATGCAGAAATACGGTTTAATAGGTTACCCGTTGAAACATTCCTTTTCTATCGGATATTTCAATGAGAAATTCAAGGCAGAAAATATTGATGCAGAATATGTAAATTTCGAAATTCCACGTATCGAGGATTTCATGGAAGTTATCGAGGAAAATCCCAACCTCTGTGGACTGAATGTGACTATCCCTTACAAGGAGCAAGTCATCCCCTACCTGGACGAACTGGACAAAGACACAGCCAAGATAGGCGCCGTCAATGTCATTAAGATTATCCGCCTTTCCAAAGGCAAAGTGAAACTGGTTGGCTACAACTCCGACATCATAGGATTTACACAATCCATAGAACCACTTTTGCAACCACAACACAAGAAAGCCCTGATTTTGGGTACCGGCGGTGCATCGAAAGCCGTATATCGCGGGCTGGAGAACCTGGGTATAAAAAGTTCCTTCGTATCACGCGCCAAGAAAGAGGATAAATACCTCACATACGAAGAACTGACACCGGAAATCATGCAAGAGTACACAGTGATTGTCAACTGTACCCCAGTAGGCATGTATCCCAAAGTGGATTTCTGTCCCAATATTCCTTACGAACTACTGACTCCCAACCATTTGCTCTATGATTTGTTATATAATCCAAACGAAACCCTTTTCATGAAGAAAGGCCAGGCACAAGGAGCCGTCACTAAGAACGGTCTGGAAATGTTACTGCTGCAAGCCTTTGCTGCATGGGAAATTTGGAATAAATAATGAAGAAAACCATAAAATATTCGATTCTCGGTCTGGCTGCCCTCTGCACCGTAGTACTGTGCGGAGGGTACTATATGCTGGGGCATGCTCTGAAACCCGAAGGCCTTATCACACGCAGTCGCAACATTGCCGAATCCTACAACTTCATGTTCGAGCAATATCCCGAACTGCAACCGTGGGTAGACAGTTTGGTGACCGTAGGAGCATTGAAGGACTTCTACATTGAGAACGACCATGGAGAGACGCTACACGCACTCTACGTTGCCGCCACCCACCCCACCCCAAAAACAGCAGTCATCGTACACGGATATACAGATAATGCCGTGCGCATGCTGATGATAGGCTATCTGTACAACAAGGAGATGGACTTCAACATCTTGCTGCCCGACCTCTACGGGCACGGGATGAGCGAGGGAAACCATGCACAGATGGGCTGGAAAGACCGGCTTGACGTACTGCAATGGACCGAAACCGCCGACGAACTCTTCGGGCGCCGCCATACAGACAGCGTAGCATCCCGCAGCACAGAGATGGTAGTGCACGGTATCTCCATGGGAGCCGCCACCACCATGATGGTATCCGGCGAAGTGGAGCATGGTCAATACCAACAGCCTTTCATCAAGTGTTTCGTAGAAGACTGCGGCTACACAAGCGTATGGGACGAGTTTCGCGGAGAACTGAAAGCACAGTTCAACCTGCCCGCCTTCCCTCTTCTGCATACAGCAAACTGGCTCTGCCGGCAAGAGTACGGATGGGACTTCCTGGAAGCCTCTGCTTTGGAGCAAGTAAAGAAATGTACTTTGCCGATGCTCTTCATCCACGGCGATGCCGACACCTTTGTGCCGACGTGGATGGTCTATCCCCTCTACGAAGCCAAGCCCGAACCCAAAGAATTATGGATTGTGCCCGGTGCCACGCATGCTATGTCTTACAAGGATTATCCGCAGGAATACACCGAACATGTAAAGAAATTCGTAGGAAAATACATACATTGATGTGATTTTACCTATCTTCGCCGCAACAAATATTGGTAGTATGAGACGATTTATTTCCATAACATTCTTCTTATGCCTGCTCTTATCCTTGCAGGCACAAGAAGTCTACACCACTAAGAATATTCCTAAAGTACACCTTCAGGACAAGACACGCTATGTGTGCAACCCAGCCGGAATCCTATCCACGGAGGCATGTGACAATATAGACCGTATGCTCTATGCATTGGAGCAGCAAACTGGCATTGAAACGGTAGTTGCCGTTGTCCCGTCCATCGGACAAGAAGACTGTTTTGATTTCTCACACCAGCTGCTCAATGAATGGGGAGTAGGGAAAAAAGAAAAAAACAACGGTTTGGTCATTCTGCTGGTAACCGACCAACGCTGCATCCAGTTTTATACGGGATACGGTTTAGAAGGGGACCTTCCTGATGCCATCTGCAAACGTATACAGACCAAATACATGATTCCCTATCTGAAAGACGGTAATTGGGATGCTGGAATGGTAGCGGGTGTAAAGGCAGTCTGTTCACGTCTTGACGGCACTATGGTGAATGACACGGAAGAGGAGGATGACCTCTCCGTAGGAGGTATCCTACTGGGGCTTATCGGTTTCCTCGCAGTGGCATCTATTATAGGCATCAACGCGCTGCCAACAAATGCCCCAACTGCGGACAACATAAATTGCAACGTAGCAGCAGCATACTCATCTCACGCCGCAATGGAGTGAAAACGGAAGATGTGACCTACACCTGCCGCAATTGCGGACATAAAGTAGTGCGCCGCCAGCAGTCATACGATGAAAATTACCGGGGAGGAGGCGGAGGTGGTCCGGTCATCTTCGGTGGTGGAGGTCTCTTCGGCGGAAGTGGCGGAGGAGGCTTCAGCGGTGGTAGCTTCGGAGGCGGTATGGGAGGTGGCGGTGGAGCCGGTTCCCGGTTCTAACGCCGAGGATGTGTCATCTGTGTGCCATCAACCGTTTTGACACACCTTCGAGGATACTGGAAGAAAATAAAACGTTTACATAGAATATAATTAAATGATTAATAACTGCCTTCCCCTCCTCCCCTCTCTCTATCGGAGAGGAATCGGAGGTGAGGCCTAAAAATGAAAAGTATGAAGAAATCAACCATTATCATTATCGTTGTTATAGCTCTTCTCGCCATTTGGGGTGTAACCGGCTATAACGGACTCGTAACCATGGACGAAAATGTCAGCGGACAATGGTCGAACGTAGAAACCCAATACCAACGCCGTGCCGACCTGATTCCGAACTTGGTGAATACCGTGAAAGGATATGCCACGCACGAGAAGGAAACACTGGAAGGTGTAGTAGAAGCCCGCAGCAAAGCCACTCAAATCAAAGTGGATGCGGCAGACCTTACTCCGGAAAAGCTGGCTGAATATCAGAAAGCACAAGGTGCGGTGACTTCCGCCCTCGGTAAATTGCTTGCCATCACAGAAAACTATCCGGACTTGAAAGCAAATCAGAATTTCCTGGAACTGCAGGCACAGCTGGAAGGTACGGAAAACCGTATCAACGTAGCACGTACCAACTTCAACAATGCAGCCAAGAACTTCAATACAGCCATTCGCCGTTTCCCCAAGAATATCCTTGCCGGTCTCTTCGGTTTTGAGAAACGAGCTTATTTCGAAGCGGCAGAAGGAGCGGAACAAGCTCCCCAGGTACAATTCTGATAAATACACAACTCTATAGCGAGGCACAAAGGCGAGAAACTTTGTGCCTCGCTTTGTGTTGTAGAAGATTAGATGTATCTTTGCACATTCAATTGAACAAACCTATTATCTCATGAGTAATCAACGATACATGATGCGAGGCGTCAGCGCATCAAAGGAAGATGTGCACAACGCCATCAAGAATATCGACAAAGGTATTTTCCCGCAGGCTTTCTGCAAAATTATCCCCGACATTTTGGGCGGTGACCCGGAGTATTGCAACATTATGCATGCCGATGGAGCAGGCACCAAGTCCAGTCTTGCCTATATGTACTGGAAGGAAACCGGCGACCTGGGTGTGTGGAAAGGCATTGCACAAGATGCACTGATTATGAACATCGACGACCTGCTTTGTGTGGGTGCGGTAGACAACATTCTGGTATCCTCTACCATCGGACGTAATAAACTGCTCATCCCCGGCGAAGTAATCTCAGCCATCATCAACGGTACGGATGAACTGCTTGCCGAACTCCGCGAAATGGGAGTAGGCGTTTATGCCACCGGTGGCGAAACAGCCGATGTGGGCGACCTTGTACGTACCATTATCGTAGACTCGACAGTGACCTGCCGCATGAAGCGCTCAGATGTTATAGACAATGCCAATATCCGTCCGGGCGATGTGATTGTAGGTCTGGCATCTTACGGAAAGGCTACTTATGAGAAAGAATACAATGGCGGTATGGGCAG
>ERZ772885.337-NODE-337-length-35062-cov-235.661525_pt1 | contig 35062 bp, 34 predicted proteins | sample MGYA00580580_ERZ772885 | MGnify/ENA primary metagenome ERZ772885 (study PRJEB29015, sample SAMEA2737673) | human gut metagenome | biome: human gut; feature: human-associated habitat; material: faeces | place: China | collected 2012 ...
TCTCCAAGCGTGTGCTGGACGAGGCGAAGAAAGCGCTGAATGTTCAATCGGTTAAGGAAGGCAGTCAGTGGTACTGGCAGCTTCCCGAAAAAACAGAATGAGGTTTTTCAAGGTTGCAACATTGCAAAGGCAGGCATATCTGCAACCTTGCAATCTTCCTTTTTCGGGAAGTATTAAAGTTTGGTGGAGAGTGCAGAGAGCACCTTTTCAAAGGTGTTCTTTGCCCCTCGGAGAGCGCAAAACCTGCTTGCAGGTTGCATTTTTGATAGGCTTGCCTGTCAAAAGTGCTTTTGCGTTACTCTTGGCAAGAGTAACAGAACCGAGGAAGAACGATTTTTAAGAGACAGGAGGTGTAACTTATGCAAAGAACAATCAGCGCAATGGTCGGTAAAGGCTCTGTCAACCACAACAGCCGCAAATTCAAAGCGGAGAATGTGGATGGTAACCGCACCCATCTCAATATAGATTATTGCAACGAGCCGATAAAGAAAGTGTATCACGAGCTATTCGATGAAGCACTGAAAAGATACAATGACAGGCAGACGAGAGCTGATAGAAAAATAGAAAACTACTATGAAAAAATCCGCAGTTCCAAACAGGAAAAACCGTTTCACGAACTGATTTTGCAGATCGGTGATAAAGAAAATATGTGCGCCGAAAGCGAAAACGGGACGCTTGCCCGACAGATTTTAGATGAATACTATCGTGGGTTTCAGGAGCGAAATCCGCAGTTAAAAGTATTTTCAGCTCATCTGCATATGGATGAGGCAACACCCCATCTGCACATTGATTTTGTTCCTTTTACCACCGGCAGCAAGCGTGGACTGGACACCCGTGTATCGCTGAAACAGGCGCTTGCGGCGCAGGGGTTTAAGGGCGGAAGCCGTGGGGATACCGAATGGAATCAATGGGTACAATCCGAAAAAGAACAGCTTGCCGCCGTGATGGAACGCCACGGAATCGAGTGGGAACACAAGGGTACGCACGAAAAACATCTGTCCGTTCTGGACTACAAAAAGCAGGAACGGGAAAAGGAAATCAACGCTCTTGAAGATAAGCTTGTCGAGCAAAAAGATGAGTTTCGTGTTATGGCTGACCGTATTAAAAACTTTGATAACGGCGAAAGAGCGTTGCAAAATCTTGATGAGAGTATCATGAACGGGCCTGAATATCAGCTTCCCGAGCCGACTGCGATGATGTCAGCAAGGAGCTACAAGGCAAAGTTTGTTGAGCCGCTTATAGCTAAATTAAAATCGCTGATCAAAACCTTATTCGCACGGTATTTCAAGGCGATAGACAGCTATAACAGGCTGAATGTTACAAATGCAAATCTGTATCGGGAAAACGAGAAGCTCTCAAAAATTAACGGTAAGCTTACCGAAGAAAACACAAGGCTGAGGGCTGAAAATAAAGATTATTCGCTGCTTCGCAGAGTATTCGGACACAAACAGATGGACAGCTTGCTTGAACAGGCGAGAAATCTCAAAGGTCAAAAGCGTGACCACACACGCTCAAGATAAATTAATTTTCAGGAGGTAAAAAAAATGGCAAAGACAATTTTTGAAGCAATGGGCGGTGCTTATGTACGACAAGGAGATTATCTTTTCCCCTGTCTGTCCTTACCCGCCGAAAAAGGAAACAAGCCTATTGGCGTTTGGGGACAGCGGCATTTGCGCTATCTCAAACAGCACCGCAAAGTGCTTTATACCAACCTGCTCACAAGCGGTAAGTTGAACAGTTATCTTGCGGATATTGACAAGCAGGCTGAAGATATGTTTCTTCGGCTGGTAAAACAGATGACAGAGCGTGAGGGTGTGACTGAGCAGCTAAAGGCGGAAAATCAAATAGAGTGGGTTGGCAGAATGAATAACATTCGCAGCAGGGCGATGGAGATTGTAAATGAAGAAATTATAATAAAATAAAGCAATATGACACACAAGTGCAAGACTATGGCGGATAGGGATAACTCCTTATCCGCCATTTTTTCGATTTCCAAGCCGTTTAAACAAGGTGTTTTGACGCCAAAACATTACATACGGAAGTTGAAAAAGTGGTAGTAATATGTTATAATAATGCGTGAAAAATGGCGGAAGGATGTGATTGCGATGGCACTATCTGTGAGTATTAAAGTGTTGCGACAGAAATCACTAATGTCGCAAATGACATTTGCCAAAGAGCTTAATGTCTCGCCAACTACGGTAAATCGTTGGGAAACAGGAAAGGTTAAACCGAATCTAACGGCAATGAAAGCGATTAAAACTTTCTGCGAGCAAAATGGCTATTCGTATTCTGACATTGAGAAGGAATGGCTCGATTACGAAAATGCTATTCAATGGAGTGAAGAAAAATGAATTGGGATAGTTTTAGATTTATTGACCTCTTCGCAGGGATAGGCGGCATTAGATTGGGGTTTGAAAGCGTAGGCGGTCATTGCGTGTTTTCATCTGAATTTGATGAAGCTGCTTGCACCACTTATGAAGCAAATTTTGGCGAACATCCTGCGGGTGATATTACCAAGATAGATGCTGAAGATATTCCGGATTTTGATATTCTTCTTGGGGGGTTTCCATGTCAGGCATTTTCTATCATTGGGAAAAAAGAAGGCTTCGCAAACGAAACTTGCGGGACACTATTTTTTGATATAGAACGCATTCTCAAGGAGAAAAAACCACCCGCATTTATGCTTGAAAATGTTCGTAATTTAGTCGCACACGATGGTGGTAAAACTTTCAAAATTATCAAAGAGCATTTAGAAGCATTGGGCTATAATGTTTATGCAAAAGTTCTTAACGCTCTTGATTATGGCGTTCCTCAAAAGAGAGAAAGAATAATAATTGTGGGTTTTCTGAATAATGTGAGATTTCAATTTCCCTTACCAATTGAAGCAGAAAAGAGAAAAAGTCTTGCGGACATTTTAGAAACTAAAGTTGATAAAAAGTATTATGTTAAAGATGCTATTAGAACATCTCGATTATCAAGATTAAAAGATAAAAATTATCCTAAACCTTATATTTCTCACGAGAATATGGCGGGCACCGTTACGCCGCACCCTTATTCATCAGCTTTACGAGCGGGAGCTTCGGCGAATTATATTCTAATTAACGATGAACGGCGCCCAACTGAGCGAGAGTTATTAAGATTACAAGGGTTTCCAGAAACATATAAAATCGTAGTTCCCTATGGGCAGATTAAAAAACAAACTGGAAATTCTGTCGCCGTGCCAATGATATGTGCGGTAGCAAAAGAAATGATAAAATCATTAAAGGATTACGATGAAATGGAGAAGAAGCAGCATGGAACAGAGACCAAAATTACGCGATTCAAAACGACTTACAACGCAAACCTTGTATCCGCTAAATATCTTTCCGAAAGAACTTGTGAATAAAATCGGCGGTTATTTGGTTTACCTTATTTATATTGGCAGGAAAGATGTTTCAGGCAATGATTGGGGAGATGCGTTTGCCGATGCCATTGGAGGCACGCACCTTGATTCTCCAGTAGGAATTGCAGATGTGGTGCTTGACAAAAATTGTTGGTCAATGAAAACGGTTAAAGCGACAGATCCATTTTCAAGTACAAGCGTTAGATTGATAAGCGGGAGATGTTCTCCTGATTATTCCTATGGCATTACCGATCCTCATAAAGATGTTCAAAAAACAGGTGAAGCTGTTTTGAACATTTGGAATGAACGAATCAATATCGCAACTGATCATTATAGCCGAGTGAGAACTATTGTGTTGGTACGAAGCTATGATTTGCTTTCTTACAGGATGTTTGAGGAAGAAACTCAAAGATTTAGGACAACAGATTATCATTGGGAAGTGAATTCTAATGGCAATTTGATAGGATTAGACCATAGCGGTAGAACCTGTTTTACTTGGCAACCTCATGGATCTCAGTTTACAATTCATACGGAAGTGCCACAGGAGGCTGTAAAATTCCGTATAAAAAAGCCGCCTATGTTACGAAAGGCAGATGTTTTGAAGAGTATCGATTTTGACGAAAGTTGGATAACAATACTGGATTAGTCTCACAAGAAACATAATATGTAATGGATATGGAAAAAGTATGGCGGATGTATTTGATGATAAAAAACGCTCAGAGATAATGAGTAGGGTGCGCTCTAAAAACAATAAGTCCACGGAACTCAAGTTGATACAAATTTTCAAAGAGAATGGAATAACAGGCTGGAGAAGGAATTATAAAGTTAAAGGACATCCTGATTTCGTTTTCCTTGATAAGAAAATCGCTATATTCGTAGACGGATGTTTTTGGCACGGACATGATTGCAGAAATACCCGCCCCGCAGATAACGCTGAATATTGGATTAAAAAGCGAAAACGCAATATACAGCATGACAAAGAGGTCACATCGCTATTTGAGCAGCGGGGATGGACTGTTGTTCGGATTTGGGAATGTGAGTTTAAGAAAAAGAATCGGGGATTACTTTTAGAAAAACTTGCACCGTGTTCGAAAAAGTACAATCCATCGGATGGATAATAGATGCAGGTGCATTTATTTTACCAAACTATAAAATTTGTTGTTAAATGACGATGGCGGTACTAAACAATTTGAAAGAGGTAATTATGAGAAAAGCATTATGTGTAGGAATTGATAGTTATAAAAATATATCTGATTTACATGGTTGTGTTAATGATGCAAATTCTGTCAAATCTGCTTTAGAACGAAACGGGGATGGAACTCTAAATTTTGATGTAAAAATGATGTGTGCCACAAGTGAAACTACATATATTTCAAGAGCTCAACTAAAAGATGCTGTTGAAGAATTGTTTAGAAGCGAGACAGAAATTTCTGTATTTTACTATTCTGGGCATGGATCATTTGACACATCTGGGGGCTACCTTTGCACAAGTGAAATAAACCGTGCGGATGAAGGCCTTTCATTGGATGATATCATGGGAATTGTAGCTCGTTCAAAATCACAAAACAAAGTTGTTATTCTTGATAGCTGTTTTAGTGGTGCAATTGCCAATCAAACAGAAATGCCCAATTATTCGTTGTTGAAGGATGGTACTACAATCTTGGCGGCTTGTGGAGAAAATGAATACGCAACGGAAAAAAACGGACATGGCGTTTTTACTTCGCTATTGGTTGAAGCGTTATATGGTGGTGCAATGAACTTACTTGGTGAAGTATCACCTGGCAGCATTTACTCTTATATTGATCGCTCACTTGGGGCTTGGGAACAACGCCCCGTTTTCAAAGCGAATATAAAAAGTTTTGTTTCTCTTAGAAAAAATGCTCCTCCTATTCAAATCTCTGAGTTAAGGAGGATAACTGAAATTTTCCCAAATCCATATGATGAATTTGCATTAGACCCAACTTTTGAACACGATAAACACGAAGCAGATACGCAAGAAGTAAACAAGGTGAATGAAGAAATCTTCTCAGTTCTGCAACGATATGTAAAATTAAACTTGGTAGTTCCCGTTGGTGAGGAACATATGTATTATGCAGCTATTAACCGCAAGTCTTGCAAACTAACTGCTCAGGGACAACATTATTGGAACCTTGTAAAGAAGAACACTATTTAGAAAAGAGGTATATTATGAAAATTAATGTATTTATTCCACACAGATGGAACAACGATGACTATTCTGAAATAAGTGCATTACTTGACAGAACTAAATATGCGGTAAGAGATTACTCTGTTCCGGAGAGTTCGCCTTTTGACACTATTGATAAGAGATATAATGTCGATCCTCAGATTCAGAAGCAAATCAAGTATGCCAGCGTAGTTGTGTGCTCAAACAGGCCAGCGAATAACAACGGGATGTCAATTGATGAAATAAAGTTTGCGATTAGTATTGGAAAACCTGTGGCGGCCGTTAAAATAACGGAGAATTCCAGTTTCTATATGTCTGAATTAGGTATTCAAGTAATTCCAAAACGGAGGGATTCCTTGGAAAATTGGATATCTCAAAACGCATAATGTGTTAGACATTATTCCACAGCTTTGGGTTACTGTTATCAACCCCGATAACAAACTGATAACATTAGCCCATATAGGCAGGATAATATGGATACATCAAATAATCAAAAGCACCACGAATACGACAAAGAATAATCTCTAAACAAAATTGATTAGGCTTTGTAGAGTGGGAATAATACCAAGAGTGCTGTAAACCCGCATAAACACAGGGTTTTCAGCTATCAAATTCCCGATTTGATAGCAAAATGATAGCAAACCGTAAAACGCCATTATTTTAAGTGTTCTATCGGTTTGCAGGTACGATTATCTTAATACTATAAAAGGCATTACTGACTTTTGCAGTCGGTAATGCCTTTTTTCTATGCTTGTTTTAAGCGACTTGCTCAAAAATATTTTTTTGCATATTCAAATAGTATTGTAGATCGGAATAGTTTTTTTTCTTCAAAATCTTGGGCTTGCTAATAAGTGTCGGACTTATATTATTTGCTTCAGCCAAACATACGGTGTAATCAAATATGTTTTGTATCAAATCACTAAATTGGGAAGGCGTGATTTTCAAGTTTACTGCCTTAGAAGTATCGTCATTTGAAAGTTCATCAAGGGAGTTTATTAAATTATCTAAAATTTCCACAGTTAGTTTGCCATCTTTTGCGGCATCTAAATAAATCTGAAGATTTTGGGCAAATCGCTTTTCAAGGTTTCTTTTATCACGGGTTGCAATGTAACCGATGACACCGGCAACAGCACTACCTATTATGAGAATTCCACTAACAATAACAGTACCCTTTTTATGAACACGAATAAAATCAATAGCCTTAGCTGCACCTTCTTTAGCAGCATCTGCAACAGCGGGAATATGCTTTGCAACTCGTTTGTTGTCAATATTTTTCGCCATACCGCAGAGTTCCAAAACTCCGGCTTGAACAGCATCATATGTCTTTTCGTCAACTAGTAAATTAACATTTACTACAGGCATTTTTATCCCTCCTTACGATAATTGAAAGCTACGCTTTCGGGATAGTTATATCTCCAGTTATCGTATTCCTCTTTCGTGATTTCTCCGTTTTTGAACTTTTCGGCTTGTTCCTGCCAAGCGGAAAACATATCAAACATTGTAAGATAATTTGTTCCCATACCCTTATCAAGGCGTATGCAAAGTTCGTCATCAAGTTTATCAATACGGAAGCCATATAAATCTTCAAGTGTAAACAGCGTGTGCATTAAGCCGTTGTAACTGTCAATATCCGGCACAGTTAAAGCACTTGTTGATATGCCAAACACATTTGCAAGATTGTTTGTTAAATCAGCCTTAGGCGTTCTACTTCCGGATTCATACTGTGCCATACGAATGTCAGCGGTTTTCTCCGGAAAGCCCACCTGCATACCGAGATACTTTTGAGTCATACCTTTTAAATTTCTGAAAAATCTTATTCTTTCGCCGATAGCCATACTATAGCTCCTCTCACCTTACTGTTAAATATCATAGCATAACAAGTTAAGTAATGTCAAGCAACACAAAACAAAAAAGTTTAATGTTTTTGCGAAAACCACTTGACATAACGGAATATGCTTAGTATAATCATTAAGCAAATAGCGTTAAGTCTATTTGCAAACAACTGAATAGCCGTCATACATCACGGTAATGGTGTATCCGCTCGGGCAAATCGGAATGCGGTCAGAAAGTTTTCCGACACTAAATAATTATGAAAATTAAGAATGAAAGGATGATGTTAATGTCAAACAAAATGTTTATGCGTGTTGAGGATGTGGCAGAAGAAATGGGCGTTTCCGTTTCTTACGCTTATAAACTTATACGCAAATTAAATAAAGAATTGCAGTCAACCGGGTGTATTACAATTCCCGGCAGAATTGACCGTAAATTCTTTCACGAAAAATTTTACTCAACCAAAACAATTGAAAGGAGCGATTAAAATGGGAGCATTTAAAAATGAAAAAAACGGAACTTGGTATGTGCAGTTCCGTTACACAGACTGGCAAGGCTTGCGACAGCAAAAATTAAAGCGTGGCTTTGCCACCAAACGAGAGGCACAGGAGTGGGAACGAGCATTCCTGACCGAAAAGAAAGCCGATGTCACTATGCCATTTAAGACTTTTACGGAATTGTACGAAAAAGATGTTCGACCGAAGTTAAAGGAAAACACTTGGCTTACCAAAGAGCATATTATTAAAACTAAAATATTGCCGTATTTCGAGCATAAGCGATTATGCGATATATCGGCGAAAAATGTTATCGCTTGGCAAAACGAGATTAGAAAAATGACAAATTCAAGCGGTGAGCTGCTTTCTCAGGGGTATTTAAAGACCATTCATAACCAGTTAAGTTCTTTGTTTAATCACGCAATCAAGATTTATGGTTTAAGATTAAATCCGGCATCTACGGTCGGTAATATGGGTAAGGAAGAACGCAAGGAAATGAGTTATTGGACTGTGGAGGAGTACAGCAAGTTCTCTGATGAAATGATGGACAAGCCCATTTCATATTATGCGTTTCAAATGCTTTATTGGACAGGTATTCGTGTAGGTGAGTTGCTTGCATTAACTGCCGGTGATTTTGACTTTAAAAACAATATGCTTACAATCAACAAATCTTATCAAAGATTGCACGGAGAAGATGTTATTACTCCACCGAAAACGGAAAAAAGCAATCGAACAATAAAAATGCCGCAGTTTTTATGTGATGAAATGCAAGAATACTTGAAAATGTTTTATTCACCGAATAATAGCGACAGGATATTTCCTATTTCAAAAAGCTATCTTCATCACGAAATGGACCGAGGCTCAAAAGCCGCAGGTGTAAAGCGTATTCGTATTCACGATTTGAGACATTCGCATGTTTCACTTTTAATAAATCAAGGCTACCAAGCCGCTGCTATTGCGGATAGAGTAGGTCACGAAACCGTGGAAATTACCGATAGATATACACATATATATCCGTCAAAACAAAGCGAAATGGCAAACACACTTGACGAATTATGGAAGGAGAGAAAATAATATGTCACTTAAAAACAAAGATGAACACAATCGTTGGAGAAATAAGACTGTGGCTTTTAGAGTTTCGCCCGAAGAGTGGGAACAGATTGAACGATATGTTCAGCTTTCGGGTTTAACAAAACAAGATTATATCACAAGGCGACTTATAAACAAAGAGGTTGTAGTTCAAGGCAATCCGAGAGTATATAAGGCTTTGCGTAATAATCTTGCAGATGTACTTACGGAATTACAAAGGATTGAAAACGGCGGTGAACTCGATGACGAATTGCTTGACTTAATCGAAATGATTGCCGATATTCTCGGCGGATTAAAGGAGGTATCAGAATGACAGAAAAAGAAAAGACCGCTCCGGTTGTATCTGTTGGCGCAGATACAGAGCAGTCAATCCTAAAACAAACTAATAACAGTATAACCGATTTTAATGAGAAAGGCAAGAGCTTAGATGATTATCTTGAGGAAATGCAAAAAGAATTTTTGCAACAGCTCGATCCATCACATTTGAAAACGATTTCTATGCGTGAGTTATATAACACGGTGTATCAAAGCAAACCGCCATTGGTTGACGGCTTGCTTTACCCCGGAACATATATTTTTGCAGGAGCTCCGAAACTTGGCAAAAGTTTTCTTATGGCACAGCTTGCTTACCATATCAGCACAGGCACATCGCTTTGGAATTTTGATGTAAAAAAAGGAACTGTTCTATACCTTGCTCTCGAAGACGACTACCACAGATTGCAGGAAAGATTGTACCGAATGTTCGGAACGGAAAGTGCGGATAATTTGTACTTTTCTGTTTCGGCAGGTCAACTTGGAAATGGACTTGACGAACAGCTTACAAGATTTATGACCGAACACACCGATACAAAATTGATTATCATAGACACACTTCAAAAGGTGCGTGAAGTCGGCGGAGACAATTACAGCTATGCAAACGATTATGAGATTATCACAAGGCTCAAAAAGTTTGCGGATAGTTATGGAATATGCTTGCTGCTTGTTCACCATACAAGAAAGCAAAACTCCGATGACAAGTTTGATATGATTTCAGGAACTAACGGATTGCTTGGTGCCGCTGACGGTGGCTTTATTTTACGGAAAGAAAAGCGTACAAGCAACTCGGCAACGCTTGAAGTTTCAGGCAGAGATCAGCCTGAACAAAAGATTTATCTCAATCGTAATCCCGAAACCCTTGTGTGGGAACTTGAGAGAGCTGAAACAGAACTTTGGAAGTTACCACCTGAACCATTACTTGAAAATATAGCCGGCAAAATTACAAATGAAAACCCCGAATGGTATGGCAGTCCGACGGAGCTTGTTGACTTTCTCGGCATTAATATGAAAGCAAACGCTTTGACAATGAAGTTGAATATCAACGCAGGGCGTTTGTTTAACGAGTATGGAATTACTTATCAAAACAAACGCTGTCACGATGGGCGTAAAGTCAGTTTGAGTTATGAACAGCGTGACGATGTGTGACGGTTGTGTCGCTGTTTTAGACGGTGGCAAAATTACCGTCACTATCGACACAGACCGTCACGCAATAAAGTTTTTGCAAGGTGCAGGAGGCTTTTTTCAAAAAGCCTCTCCGTCTCGCCTGCCGGCTCGGTCGGTGCTTCTGCCGCCCACAGTCGGCAGAGGTCGCCACCGGCGACCCGCACCCTCTCGGAGAGCGCAAAACCTGCTTGCAGGTTGCATTTTTGATAGCTCCGCTGTCAAAAGTGCTTTTGCGTTACTCTTGACAAGAGTAACAGAACCGAGGACGAGCAAGTTTATAAGATTGGAGGTATTTATAATGCAAAGAACGATAAGTGCAATGGTGGGTAGAGGCTCTGTAAATCATAACAGCCGTAAGTTCAAGGCTGAAAATGTTGACGGTGAACGAAGTCATCTCAATATAGACTACTGTAACGAGCCGATAAAGAAAATCTACCACGAATTGTTTGATGAAGCGCTAAAAAGATACAACGAAAAGCAGACAAGAGCCGACCGCAGAATAGAAAATTACTATGAGAAAATCAGAAATTCAAAGCAAGAAAAGCCGTTTCACGAACTGATTTTACAGATTGGCGATAAGGAAAATATGAGTGCCGAAAGCGAAAACGGGCAGCTTGCAAGGCAAATTTTAGATGAGTATTATCGTGGGTTTCAAGAGAGAAATCCTAACCTAAAGGTGTTCTCTGCTCATCTGCATATGGACGAGGCAACGCCCCATTTGCACATTGATTTTGTTCCGTTCACAACCGGCAGCAAGCGAGGACTTGATACAAGAGTATCACTCAAACAAGCGTTAGCCGCACAAGGTTTCAAAGGCGGAACTCGTGGCGATACCGAGTGGAACCAATGGGTGAGTGCAGAAAAATCCGCACTTGCGTTCGTTATGGAACGGTATGGAATCGAGTGGAAACATAAAGGAACGCACGAAAAACACCTATCTGTTCTTGATTACAAAAAGCAAGAGCGAGCGACAGAACTTGAACAATTAGGTGCTGAAATCGAAGAAAAACAGACTGAATTCAATGTGTTATCCGAGCGAGTGTTAAATTATGATGATGGTTTGGAAAACTTAAAAAATGTGGAAGAAATGCTCGATACCGCACCCGAATATCAACTGTCCGAGCCGCAGGGCTTTATGACTGCAAAAGCGTATAAAACTAAAATTGCAGAGCCGCTTATTCAAAAGTTGAAAGCATTGGTTAAGACTGCATTGGCTCGTTGTTTTGAGGGTTGGGACAATTACCACAGGCTAAATATTACAAATGGCAACCTATATCGTGATAACGAAATGTTGTCGAAAATCAACAGCAAACTAAAAAGCGAAAACGAAAATCTGCGTTCAGAGGTCAAGGATTACAAGCTTTTGCGTAAAGTTTTCGGGCATAAACAGATTGATGAGTTGCTTGAACAGGCAAGAAATATCAAAGGTCGTAAGCGTGAAAACCCACGCTCAAGATAAATAAATTTTTGGAGGTAAAACAAAATGGCAAACACAATTTTTGAAAAGTAAGGCGGTACTTATACGCAGGTGGGCGACTATATGTTGCCCGATTTATTACCGGCGGAAGAAGAAACACAAGCTAATATCGGCGTATGGGGTATGAGGCATAAACGGTTTTTGAAAGAAAATCATCGTGTACTTTATGCTAGCCTAATGACTTCAGGCAAACTTGTCACATACCTTGATGACATCGAGCAACAGGCAACCGATATGTTTCTCCGGCTGGTAAAAGAACTTGCCGAAAAAGAAAATGTAAACGAAGAACTCAAAGCAACTGATATGATGTTGTGGGTGCAGAAGATGAATAATATCCGTAATCGTGCAACGGAAATTGTAAATGCAGATATAATTTACGAGGTATAAACGCAACGATGGCAGGGAGCAATCCCTGCCGATTTTTTTGTTGCTTAAAAACAGTTGACTTATTTGCGGATTAAACATATAATTAAACTGTATAAATATAGTCTGCGGTATGTGCAATTTAATATCGAGGGTACATTATGATTACAGATAAAATTGGTAATAGAATACGAGAGTTAAGAAGTCATACCGGATTGAGTCAAGAAAAATTTGCTCAAAAAATAGGTATGGACAGAACTTATTTTGCAAGCGTTGAACTCGGTAAACGCAATATTTCAATCGTCAATATTGAAAAAATCGCAAACGGCTTGGATGTATCACTTTCCGAGTTTTTTAAAGATATTTGAATCCAGTCCGATTTAATGGACGATATTTAATTTATAATTAAGATTAAGTTAGAATAAATCAGCGGAGGAATTACAATGAGTGCAACTGAAACAACATATAAAACCTCATTGATAAACAATAGACGTTATTTAGGAAATAAATACAAGTTGCTTTCGTTTATCACTGGCGTTGTAAATGATGAATGCGCCGATATTGAAACAGTTGCAGATATTTTTGCGGGAACCGGTGCAGTTTCTTCTGCTTTTGTAGATAAGGCCCTTATTACAAATGATTTGATGTATAGTAACTATATTTGTAATTATGCTTGGTTTGGCGCTGAAAGCTATGACCAACAGAAAATAATTGATTATGTTGTTAGGTACAATGCAAAAACTAATTGTGGAGAAAATTATATGACACGCAATTTTGCAGATACCTATTTCAGTAAAAAAGACTGCGCTAAAATTGGATATATTCGAGAGGATATAGAACGAAATTATAAAAAAGGCAATTTAAACAATAGAGAAAGAGCAATCTTAATTACATCGTTACTGTATGCAATGGACAAAATTGCTGTCACCTGCGGACATTACGATGCATACAGAAAAGGAGCAAAATTCGAAGGTTCGTTGGAACTTTATGTTCCCTTGGCTGAAGTTAACAACAATCCCAAAAATCAATGTTTTAACGAGGACGCTAATAACCTTGTTAAGAGGATTGAGGCTGACCTCGTTTATATAGATCCACCGTATAATTCAAGGCAATATTGTGATTCATATCATTTGCTTGAAAATGTTGCACGTTGGGAAAAACCAGAGGTTTTTGGTGTCGCCAAAAAGATGGATAGAAGCGGAATGAAGAGTAAATATTGTACAATCGGAGCAACAAAAGCATTTGAAACACTGATAAACGATATTAAAGCCAAATACATTCTACTTTCATATAATAATATGGCTGAAAAAGGAAATTGCCGTTCTAACGCCAAGATTTCCGACGATGATATTATGAGAATACTGAGTCAAAAAGGAACTGTAAAGGTTTTTGAAGAAAGCTACAAAGCATTTACAACCGGAAAATCTGACATTTCAGAAAATGCCGAAAGATTATTTTTGTGTATTTGTTTTAACGAGGAGTAAATTAGATGATACAATCACCGCTTAATTATACCGGCGGCAAATATAAATTGTTACCTCAAATATTGCCGCTTTTTCCAAAAGACATAGATGTGTTTGTAGACTTATTTTGCGGTGGATGTAATGTTGGTGTCAATGTTGATTGCAACCGAGTTATTTATAATGATTTAAATGAAAACCTACTTTATTTGTATAATACGTTTAAGAATCTTGATAAAGAATCTGTTTTAGAATGGATTTATGAAATTATAGAAAAGTACAACTTATCACTTGTAAGTGAACACGGATATGACTACTACGGCTGTGAAAGCAGCAAAGGACTTGGTAATTATAACAGAGAAGGATATTTAAAGCTGCGTGCAGATTTTAATCAAAAACATGCAAATGAAAATTTTGATTATTATTATTACGTTATGCTTTATGTAATAATCGTATATGCATTTAATAATCAAATTCGATTTAATTCAAACGGCGAGTTTAATTTACCGGTTGGAAAAAGAGATTTCAATAAAAAGATGGAACAAAAACTCATTGACTTTATTGACAAAATCCAAGAACAAAACTGTATTTTTACCTGCCGTGATTTTAGAGAATTTGATACATCAAAATTAACACCAAAGGATTTTGTATATATTGACCCGCCATACTTGATTACTTGTGCCACATATAACGAGCAAGGCGGTTGGAGCGAAGAGGATGAAAAAGACCTACTCTCTTTTTTAGACGAATTGAATGATAGGAATATTCGATTTGCTTTATCGAATGTATTGAGAAGTAAAGGTAAGGAAAACAGTATTTTAATTGAGTGGCTTGAAAAAAATGCTGAAAAGTTTAAAGCAATACGACTTAATTATAGTTATTCAAATTCAAATTATCAAACTAAAGATAAGACTTCTTCTACCGAGGAAGTCCTGATAATAAATTATTGAGGAGAATACGGCTATGCCGAATGTAATTCCATATAAGAGTTTTTGTTGGAGCTTGGGAACAACCAGCTTCAGAACAAAAGATTTTAATAAGACTATTGAGGAACAGCTTTTATTGTTAGATGAGTTTTGGAAACTTGATGAAAATAAGGATGAAAACTGGTCCGGAAATAAAGATTTACAAACTCGTTATTATGATTTTATGCAATCTAAAGACTTTGTCGAAGGTAATGCCGGAAACAAGCCAAAAGATGCTCGTGAAAAAACATCGGGTTTGGTTGATATTGGGTTAATAGATGATGGAAGAAAACTGAGCAATGCCGGTAAAGCACTGCTTAAAATTACTTCTGAAAATGATTTTTCTTCCGATAATCAATTTCAAATAGCAAAAGACAGCTACATATATTTAAAGCAGTTGCTGAAAACATATTACAACGTGGACGGACATACTGTGCGACCATTTATGGTATTGATTCATTTATTGGATGAATTTGATTATTTGACACTTGATGAATATACATATTTATTGCCTTTGTGCATCGGACAAGTTGAAACGTCCGAGATTATTGATGGTATTTCTCAATTGCGTTGCAGAAATATATCTATTGATGAAATCATTGTAAATCGATTGATGGGAATGCTTAATTACAAAACGGCTTTGGATTATTTTATTGATAATGAAGTTACAGAAGAGTTGATATGTGAAATAGGACTCAACAGAAAAAGTCGACAATACGATAAGCCGTATTTTAAGTTGTATCAAGCATTACACCGAGTTTTCGTATTGAACGATATAGATAACTTGATATCTGTTTATGATGCAACAAGAGATATAAAAATAGGGAAATGGTGGCGCAATTATTTATTTGATACCACCTCTGAAAAGGCAATTAGTAACCATCCTGTGGCACATTTGAAAACAACCCTATTTAACGAAGTTGAAGATGAAAACACCTTCAAAATTGCTTTCTTTAAAATAATGCACTTATTTAAGGCTAAAGCCACGCTTTCAGACTATCTTGACCTTAATCGTAGGTATATTAAAACAACGGATGTAGTGTTATTTGAGGATGATACTATAAAATTTGATATAGTGCCGAAGCACTTTTTCAAATCAGTGGCAGCGAAATTATATCAAGATGCATTTACTTCTTCTGAATTGCTGTATGAAGATTGTGATATGCCAGAAATATCAGAATGTCTCATAGTTAATGATGACACTATTGTTGCAGGAATTAATGAAGAACTCGGCATAAATGTTTCAGATATGCAATCGGCCCGTGCTGCTTTGGAGGATACACGCTACCAGAGATTACAGCACCTTATAGATACTAAATTTACTGATGACAAGATATTGTCACTTTTGGATTGCTTTGAAACCAGAAATGATGATGAAATCAGAAGTATGGTTACCGATAATGCCGATGTACCTACGATTTTTGAATATGTGCTTGGTATTTTGTGGTACAAAGCAAGTGAAAGGCACGGTAAGATTCTTGATTATATGAAGCTCTCGCTGGACGCTGATTTACTACCTAAAACTCACGCAGCCGGTGGCGAGGCAGATATAGTTTATGAATATGAGGCAACCGAGTACTATCCTGAACATACACTTTTGCTCGAAGCAACACTTGCCGACAGTACAAACCAACGTAGAATGGAAATGGAGCCTGTATCAAGGCATTTAGGCATGCATTTAATACGCACCGGTAATATGAATTCTTACTGCGTATTTGCTACAAACTATCTTAATATAAATGTTATTTCTGATTTTCGCAGCAGAAAAACAACGCCGTTTTATGATCCACAAGACTATTCAAAGTCTATAGCAGGAATGAAAATAATTCCTTTGCAAACATCCGAATTGAAGAAAATAGTTTCCAACAGAAAAACATATAAGGAACTGTATTCTTTATTTGAAACGGCATATAATTCAAATTTACCGCCACATAAGTGGTATACAAATTCTATCAGAATATAATTTATGCGAGGTTATATAATGACATTCTCTAATATATTGTTTAACAAAATTGAAAACGGTCTCATTTTCACATCGGATTACCGCACATTTGTTAAAAACAACACTATTTCTTTTTCAAATGCAGGAATTGCCGTTGTATATGGACCTAATGGCACAGGTAAAACCAGCTTAGCTAAAGTTTTTAGTGGAGAAGAAGGAACAGCCATCTCTTGTGAATATAATTCGATTGTATATGAAAACGGAAATGATTTATTTCACGTTATAAATGACCAAAATAATAGAAATATAATTTCAGGTACAGCAAAAGATTTTTTACTTGGAGATAATATACGAAAAGAGTTTGAATTACAGAAATTTACATCAGAAAAATATCAAGAGGTTCTTTTAAAAGTTATATCTCAATTAAAAAATACTTTTAAAATTTCGACTGTTTCCAATCCATTGATAACAATCATAGAAAACCATAAATTATCAGCAATTGTAAAAGACTTAGCAAATAAAAACTCCAAAGGTTCCAAAACAGCAATTAAAGATTTTTTAGCTGTTATATCATCTTTGTCAGATAAAGGGTTGCCAGCAGCCTTTACTGAAGAAAAGTTCATTTATTTTGTAAATGAGTATTCTGATAAAAAATCCATTATTCATAAGGTTTTAACAATAACTGAACCTGATATTACCAAGGTACATAATGCTCAAGAAATAGAAGAAGATAGTGTTGCTATTGATATTTTAACCCACTTTTCTCATAAAACAAAATGCATAGTTTGTGACACTGATGGGATAGACTCAGAAAAGTTAAAAGAGGAAAAAACTCAACACAGAAAGTTTGTGATAGATTCTTTAACCAAGCAATTACGTTCGTTTATAGAAGACATTATTGCACTCGCTTCTTCAAACGACCCATATTCGATTAGAGAAAATGTATTAAAAGCATTGGAAGATGGTGATTTTAAATATATCAAAGCTCTTCAAGATGATATTAAACAATATATAGACTTTTTCAATATGAAGCTTAATTTACTTTTAAAGAACGATATTGATATAAGTGAATTAAAGGATAAATATGACGAATACGAAAAAATAATTTCTGAGAAGCCTGATATTACGGAAGAAGATTTTATATACATTGAAGAAATTTTGTCAAATAGTATGGACAAAAAAATAGCCGTTGTTCGTGATTCAAACAAAAACTTGAAAATTTTGCTTGAAGAAAAAGAATTTTTGGGTTTAGATAGAGACGAATTGCCTCTTAGCACAGGCGAACAAAATTTTCTTTCTTTATGTTTTGAATTTTTAAAAGCGAAGAATTCTGAAAAACAACTTATTGTATTAGATGACCCAATTTCAAGTTTTGATTCAATATATAAAAACAAAGTTGTTTTTGCTTTAGTAAAAATGTTGGAAAATAAGCCTCGTATAGTGCTTACACATAATTTGGACCTTCTAAGATTATTAGAAAGCCAATACAAGCACTCCTTTAATTTATATCTCCTGAATAACACTGAAGGAGAAGATAATGGATTTATTCCACTTTCTAACAATGAGCAGAACATGCTAATTAACCTAAAGGAATTGTTGAATACCTTTAGACACAAAATTTTTAACGAAATACAGTCAAAAGAATTATATTTAATATCTATGATTCCTTTTATGCGAGGATATGCTACTATTATTGATGATAAAAATAGTATAGAGAAATTAACGCAACTGATGCATGGATATAAAACAGAAAAAGTAGATATTGCTAAAATTTATTTTTGCCTATTTGGAAATGATGGTAATGTAAAGTTACCAAGTTCTTTGGTAGTGGATGTTCCTGATATTCTTTCCAGAACCGTTGACGGTGTTTGTATAGTTGATCCAGTTAAATATCCGCTTTTAGATAAAACACTTAAACATTCTTTCGTGTATTTGTTTTTACGATTATTGGTGGAGAAAACTTTAGTAGAAAAATATGCTATTGATACAAATAAGTGCGACCAACTCGGTTCAATTATCAATCAAGCATTTCCTGGAAACGATGTTGATAGTATTAGAAAAAGGGTAAGACTCACTTCGAAAAAGACTTTGATAAATGAGTTTAATCATTTTGAAGGAAATTTAAGCATTTTCCAGCCTGCAATAGACATTACAGAAAAAGCATTAGGATCTGAACGTACTGACATAATAACATTTGTGAATACTATAAAAAAATCATAACAATAGTTCAATTACAATATATTACAATTTAATTGAGCAATATTCATTTATGACTAACACATATCGTAATTGATATAAAAACTTATGTTAACAAAGGAAAAAATTAATGGACGAATTTAGATTTTTGGATATTATTGATGAGTTGATTGATTTACTATTACTTCAAGGTTGTGCTACTGAAGGAGATTTTATACAATTATATTCAATTCAGTTTCAAGGTGCTATGGACTCATTAAATGAAATACTTCATAAATACGGGTACACTGGAACAGTGTTGCCTATTGGAGGTGTATATTCCGGTATGGCAGTATATGGAGTATATGATCCTGAAGTTATAGATTATTTAGATGCAAAAAATTTCGTGGATATAGAAGGAAAGAGGCAAGAAAGAGGCTTATGAGGCATAATTGATAGCATCCAAGTGATAGCTATTTGATAGCAAAAGCAGAAATACCTCATAGAACTGAGATAACCTGTACCAAATTAAAGCAAATCAAGTTAAAATTCCTAAACAAAAACAGTTAAAGTCTATTTTACACTTAGGAGTGGGAATAACGGATTAAAATGCCGAAAGCCTGTATTTATGCGGGCTTCCGGCATTTGTTTTATCCAATGGCTCTAGTTTGGCTCTGTTTGTGGGCGGAGTAATTGATTGGAAGGGAGATAAAAATGAAACAGTTATCCGAGAATGATGCATATGAAAATTATTATCAATTTGTAGGTGCTACAAAATACAGAAAACCTCTTTTTTATGACAATGAGATTCGTGATAGATTAAGTTGCATTATAGCAGACATTTTTAATAAAAAAGAAGAGATAGAGTTAGTTGAAAGTACAGTTGCATATAATCATATTCATGTTTTAGTAAAAACGCAAGTAGATCTTTCTAAAGTAGGACAACTTTTATTTGGGGCTTCGTCAAGAATATTGAGAAAAGAATTTCCTGTTCTTGTAGAACAAATACCAAAAGGTTTATGGGGTGGTAAGTCATTTGAACCTATTGTTGATAAAAACCACCTTGATAATTGCATTTCATATATTAGAAGACATCAACCTGATAACACAAAGATATAAACAGGTTTATTGTAGAATGAAAAGAGGAAAATGTTATTATGCCATTAGGATTAAAAAGAGGAACAGTGCAACTTGAACCACATGATAAACAGTGGGACGAGATTGCCATTCAAACAATCAAGACACTTAAATCCATATTAGGTGATGATGCTATTGATATACAGCATATTGGGAGCACAGCAATACCGGTAATTAAAGCGAAACCGATTATTGATATTGTCGTTGGGGTAACCGATTTTGAGAGAATAATGTTACATAATGAGCAGTTACAGAAGGAAGGAATCTTTTATCGTGGTTCGGATGTGGAATATCAGATTCTTTATGTAATGGGTGATATGGAAAAGGATATCAGGACACACCATATTCATGTTGTGAAGTGGAATGGAACTGAGTGGAAGAATTATATTTATTTTAGAGATTGTCTAAATGCTAATGAGAATATAGCTTTGCAGTATGAGAGGGTGAAGGAAGAACTGGAAAGTAAGTATGCAGATGATAGAGTGGCATATACTAATGGAAAGCAAGAAATGATAGATATTATTCTGAATTATAAATAGATTGTTGACATGAATTGCCAAGACTGGTATATTATTCAACAAAAACAAGGAGAATACACACATGAATCAGAATAAATTCAAATGTTATTGTGCAACACCCATTATCCAGTAATGTGTAAAATTTAAGCAGTTGCAGGAGGCTTTGCTGTACAAATATTTATATTTTGATACCAAAACCGTAGGTGACTTAAAAAACGCCGCTAATTTCTGCGCCGTTTTTATCATATACTGAACCTCCAATATGTACAGCGTCTTTTGCAAGACCTGCATATCCATGCATAATGACAGATACGCTGTTAAAGGAAAAATCTGTGAATAAATTTTGTCTGTTAATGCTGACAGATTTATGATACAATAGTGCTGTTAGTTTGAATTGAAAAGTGGGTAGAAGTATAAAGAATGGGGAAACTGAATTTTACAAAAGCACTTAAAAACGCATTACCGTATGTATTAACGCTTATACTTGTCGGTATAATGACTTTTGTTGCGGAAATATTGGGTGAGGGGGAGATAATCTTTCCTGAAATAACGGCACTTGCAATTGGTTATATGGTTACACAAAAGCAAGGTTGGAAAGTAAATGACAGACGAATGATTGCGTTAATTGCGATTTGCGCTGTTGCGGGTGTGCTGACAGTCCGATACATAAAAGTCGGGCTTTATCTTGAAATATTGATTGCATTTGTATTTGCACAAATTCTCTTTATGCTTTCGGGAACAACATTTGCACCGATGATTTCGGCAATTGTGTTGCCCGTTATGATGCAGACCGAGAGCTTTATATACCCGATTGCCGCATTTTTGCTGACAATTGCGGTTGTATTATTCCGTAGATTTCTTTTGAAAGTTAAAATAAGAGATAAAGAGGATTTTCAGTCGGTAAACCTGCATGCAAAGAGCGATGTGATTGACACAGCCGTAAGAACAATCTGTGTTGCCGTTGTGGGATTCTTCGCAATTTGGTCGGGCTTTAAATTTGCAATTGCACCGCCGTTGCTTGTGGCGTTTACGGAATTTTCCCGTCCGAAAAATAAGGCTCGCAACAAGCCGGTAAAGACGGTTTTGCTGATAACAGTCTGTGCATTTGTCGGAGCGGTTTCAAGATATGTGCTGAATATGACTCTCGGATTGCCGTTGACAGTTGCCGTATTAACAGCCACGGCGATAATGCTTGTAATTGTTTACTGCACAAAAATGTATATTCCGCCTGCCGGAGCATTGACAATTTTGAGTATGATTATTCCGAGTGAAAGCGTACTTTTGTACCCGTTGCAGATACTTGTCGGAACTGCGGTAATAATGCTGATTTCACGGCTTTTGTTTATGAAACGGCAAAATTAAAATAATCTTAATTTAGTTATATTATTCTATAGAGGAAATTAAATGGATATATTTATTACAATTTTAGTTACATTTTTTGCAGGAATGGGTGCAGGTCTCGGAACAGGTTTTGCAGGAATGAGTGCGGCGGCTGTAATAAGTCCGATGCTCATAACTTTTCTTAATATGGATCCGTATATGGCAGTCGGAATCGCACTTTCGTCCGATGTTTTGGCGAGTGCAGTTTCGGCTTATACATACCATAAAAATAAAAATCTCGATGTCAGAAACGGTTTGATTATGATGGCGAGTGTGCTTGCGTTTACGATTGTCGGCAGTTATGTTGCAAGCATTGTTCCATCAGCTACAATGGGCGGATTTTCCGTGTTTATGACATTTTTGCTCGGCATAAAATTTATCATCCGTCCCGTTATGACAACTAAAGAAGCTATGCTCGGTGTGTCGGCAAAAAAGAGGGCAATCCAGTCTGTAATCTGCGGAATGTTAATCGGCTTTATCTGCGGATTTATAGGTGCGGGCGGAGGAATGATGATGCTTTTGATTTTGACGACCGTGCTGAATTATGAATTGAAAACCGCTGTCGGCACAAGCGTATTCATTATGACATTCACCGCCCTGACAGGTGCAGCTTCGCACTTTATGATTGGTGGCACACCCGATTGGTTTGTGTTCATTCTCTGCATAGCGTTCACCCTTATATGGGCGAGAATTGCCGCCGTCTTTGCAAACAAAGCTAAGCCCAAAACCCTGAACCGTGCAACAGGCATTGTCCTCGTGGTGTTAGGTGTTGTTATTATGGGATTTAAGCTTTTAGCAAAATAAAAATTGACAGTTTAAAATTTAAAATTCAGGTCGTACAATAGATTTGTAAAATGCAAAATTTCTGTTGCCCGATTTTTCAACGGTTATGTTGGGGCTAATCGAGTAGGGTGAAACAAGTGGTTGCTTTGAACAATATTCGGGGGGAAAGTATGCTTTTTTAACAATTGCATTATTATTTCACAAAAAACAAAGGAGCTGTGAAGAACGAAGTCTTAAACTTCATTTCTTCACAGCTCCTTAAATTTTTGTATCAGATGTGCTGTGCTCAGTTTATTCCCATAAGCTCCATAACTTCAATAAGTTGTTTTCCAGCATTATCGGAGGTCACAACCTTGCTTTCTGTTATGACACGATCGACCGATTTGCCTTTATGAATAAATCCTGAAACCATTTTGTCCATCCGATGACTGCCGACAAGGAGTCGGAAGGCACATCTTCAAAGAACTTTTCAAAATCCTTCATCGCTCTGCCCTTTGCGACCAATAAGATATCTCCCTGCTCCAAATCCGTAACGCAGGTTGCGTAACTCAGTTAGTGGGCAGACTACTTTCAAAATCAACCGTATAACGATAATTTTATTATAGCATACAATCGTATGATAACGATAATAATTATAAACTTTTAGGTTTTGCACATGAGTTGCGAACTTTTATTGGACACGGCAGATAGACACGCATAGGAGAAAAATAATCGGTGCTTTTAGATTTCATCATATTCAAAATAAATCTAATGCCGTAAATGCCCATTGCATATACAGGTGCGTTTACCGTAGTAAGCGGAGGGTTTGTATATCCCGAAAGCTCCGTGTTATCAAATCCCATAACAGAAATATCCTCAGGAATTTTGTAACCGTTTTCTTGCAGAGCTCTCATTGCACCGATTGCAATATGATCACTTGCCGCAAAAATAGCTGTGGGGAGATTCCCTTTGCTGATCATTTCTGACATCATTTTATAACCGGATGATGTTGAAAATTTGTCCTGTATAATAAACCCATCATATTTAATGTTTAGTTCATCGCAAATGTCTGTGAAAGTGTTGAGTCGTTTGTCAGGAAATATCGTTCCGTCCTCAAGCTGTTCAATGCCTCCGATAAAGCCAACTGTTCTATGGCCTAAATCATATAGATATTTAATTGCATCGGACACTGCCTGACGAAAGTCGAGTGATACGGATGTGATTTCAATATTCTCAACGGTCATATCAAGAAAAACAATTTTATTATTCAATGAATGCAGTAATTTTATTTCTTGTTTACTAAACTTTCCGAGGCAGATTATGCCATCAACATCAGAAAGTACATTCTGATAGTCATTGTCTGTTTTAAATGTTCGTACAATACTTATATTATTTTTTGAACAGTAGTCCTCGATACCCTGTCTCATCAAAAAGTAATAATTATCTTCAATTTCCTGTTTGGAAGAGAACCATTGTAGAATTCCAATGCGACATGAAGGTGCTGATGTAACCCTTTTTTTCTTTACATAATTAAGTTCTTTAGCTGCTGCAAATATTTTTTGCTTTGTTTCAAGCGAGGTGCTGAGGGTAGTGTCGTTATTAAGCACTCTTGAAACAGTAGCTACTGATACATTTGCCTTTTTGGCAACATCTCTGATTGTAGCCAATTGAATCACCTCACTACCATTATAGTGAAATATTACTAAAAAATCAAGTCGTGTTTAGTGAAAAACAGAGAAAGAAAAAATGTTTACCAAAAACTATTGACAGTTTACGAAACAAAACATATAATTTAGTTAACATAAAAACAAAAGAAACATTATTATTAAATAATAACGAAATCTTTTGTGCAGGTTGTCACGGCGTTTCATTTAAAATTAAAAGGAGGAAAAATTATGAAACAGACATCATCACAACCAAGACTTGATGGCAAAATCCCGGGTAGAATCAAATACACCTTTGCTTTAGGTGCCCTCGGCAAAGATATGATTTATGGTATGATTGCCACATTTTCAATGATTTATTTCACAGACATCATCAAGGTTAACCCGGTATTTATCGGCGTAATGTTCTTTGTTGCAAAGTTATGGGATGCCTTTAATGATTTGTTTATGGGTATGATCGTTGATAACACACGCAGCAGATGGGGTAAATTTATTCCATGGCTTGTAATAGGTACGCTGGTTAATTCAATTGTATTTGTTGTTTTATTCACAGACTTCCACCTCGATGGCGTTGGACTTTGCGTATTTGCAACAGCAGCTTACATACTCTGGGGTATGACTTACACAATTATGGATATTCCTTATTGGTCAATTATTCCTAACCTCACTTCAAATCCTGAGGAGAGAGAAAAAGTTTCGGTACTTCCGAGAATCTTTGCAAGTATCGGACAGTCACTTGTTATTGCAGGCTTTGGTGTTCAAATTATTGAGGCTCTCAGCGGCGGCACAACAAATCAGGCAGGTTATCACAGATTTGCAATCATAATTGCAATTGTATTTATTCTTACAATCGGTATTACAGTAATCAATCTTCCGAAAAAGAGAGATGATTCTGTTCCGGAAAAGAAAGTTAAGTTTAAAGATATTTTCTCAATCATCGGCAAGAATGATCAACTTCGTTGGGCGGTAACTCTTATCTTCCTTTACAACATCGGCATTCAGTGCATTATGGGTGTTGCTACATATTATTTCAAATATGTTTGTGGCAACGCAGGAATGATGTCATCATTTATGATCAGCGCATCAATCGCAGAGGTTGTAGGTCTTATCGTATTTCCTAAGGTTACAAAATTTCTTTCAAGAAAAACTTCGTTCCTTCTTGCGTGTCTTTTACCTGCATTTGGTCTTGTAATGCTTTTGTTCGTAGGTATTTTTGCTCCGCACAATGTTGTGCTCACATCAATCTCAGGTGTTATTGTAAAACTTGGTACAGGTCTTGAACTTGGTTGTGCAACAGTATTCCTTGCAGATGTTGTTGATTACGGTGAATTTAAGCTTGGAACAAGAAATGAAGGCGTTGTATTCTCACTCCAGACGCTTATCGTAAAATTCACAGCAGCTCTTACAGCACTCGGTATTGGTGCGGCACTTGGAAGCACACAGTATATTCCGGGACAGGAACAGTCATTTGCAACAGTAGCATCAATCAGTACACTTATGTGCATTGTTCCTGCGGTTTGTATGCTTATTGCTTATGTTGTTTACAGAAAGAAATATAAACTCAATGACGGTATGATGAAGAAGGTTATAAACACAATCGGTGCAAGAAGAGAAGGCAAGATTGATATGACACAACAGCTTGATGAAATCGGTAACACAGAGCCTTCTATGTTCCTTCCTACAGTTGCGGAAAAGGCAGGTAAATAAAATGATTGATACTAAAACAGCAATTGAAAAAATTACAAACGGCGAATTTGATAATCTTTTCACTGATATATATATAGATTCATCAATGATTGATTATCAGAAAAAAAGATATGTTCATGCAATTGAGCAGTATGAAACAATTTTTTGCCCTGATAAAGTAGCAATATTCAGTGCTCCCGGCAGAAGTGAGGTTTGCGGTAATCATACAGATCACCAGCACGGAATGGTGCTTGCAACATCAATTAATCTTGATACTATTGCTGTGTCGGCCAAGAATAACAATGATGTTGTAAAATTTGTTTCTGACGGTTATGATATGATTACTCTCAATATAAATGACCTCGAAGTGAATAATGATGAGGCAGGCACAACAGTCAGCCTCATCAGAGGTGTTCTTCGTGGACTTAAGGATCATGGATACAAAATTGGTGGATTCAATGCTTATGCAACAAGTGATGTACTTGTTGGTGCAGGACTTTCATCGTCAGCAGCTTTTGAAGTAGTTGTCGGAACTATTATTTCCGGTTTATATAATGATATGAAAATAAATTCAGTTGAGATTGCTCAGATTTCTCAGTATGCTGAAAATGTATTTTTCAAAAAGCCGTGCGGACTTATGGATCAAATGGCTTGTTCAGTCGGAGGAATGGTTAACATTGACTTTAAAGATCCGACAAAGCCAATTGTTAAGAAAGTACCTACCGAATTTGAAAAATACGATTACAGTCTTTGTATTGTTGACACAAAGGGTGATCATGTTGATCTTACAGATGATTATGCTATGATTCCCTCGGAAATGAAAAAGGTTGCAAATTTTCTCGGAGAAGATTATCTGAGAGATTGTGATTCAAACGAATTTTATATTCGTATTGACGAAATTCGTGAGGCTGTTGGCGACAGACCGGTACTTCGTGCAATTCATTTCTTTAATGAGGAGCATAATGTTAAAAATGCCGTTTCGTCACTTGAAAACGGTAAGTTTGTTGAATTCCTTGACGCAATCAGAAAATCCGGTAATTCATCATTTAAGTATCTTCAGAATGTATATACAACAAGAGATATTCAACATCAGAACATCTCGGTAGCCCTTGCACTCAGCGAAAGCCTTCTTCGCAATTACGGCGTGTGCCGTGTTCACGGCGGTGGATTTGCAGGTACAATTCAGGCGTTTGTCAAAAATGATTTTGTAAGTAATTACAAAGAATTTATAAATAAAATTTTCGGAGAAAACTCATGCCATGTTCTCAAAGTGAGAAAATACGGCGGAATAAAAGTAATGTAATTATGTAGGTTTTGTTTTTATTAAGGAGGACAAAATGAAAATTCTTGTTTTAGGCGGTGCCGGATATATCGGTTCGCATACAGTTTACAGACTTATTGAAAGCGGTAATGAGGTTGTTGTATTCGATAACCTTGAAACAGGTCATATCGAGGCGGTTCATCCCAAAGCAAAATTTTATAAAGGTGATCTCAGAAACAGAAGTGAAATTGACAGCGTTTTTGATAAAGAAAAAGGTATTGATGCTGTAATTCATTTTGCAGCCAATTCACTTGTCGGTGAAAGTATGACCAACCCTCTCAAATATTATGATAATAACCTCAACGGCACAAAGGTTTTGCTTCAGTCAATGGTTGCTCACGGAATTGATAAGATTGTATTTTCATCAACAGCGGCAACATACGGTGAGCCTGAGAGAACTCCTATTCTTGAAACCGATCCGACAAATCCGACAAACTGCTACGGAGAAACAAAAAAATCCATGGAGAGAATGTTCTATTGGGTTGAAAAAGCACATGGTTTAAGATATGTTTCTCTCAGATATTTCAATGCATGCGGAGCACATATCAGCGGAAAAATCGGTGAGGCACATAATCCTGAAACCCACCTTATTCCGATTATTCTTCAAGCGGCACAGGGTACCCGTGATCACATAAGTATTTTTGGTACTGATTATCCCACATCTGACGGAACTTGTATTCGTGATTATATCCATGTCACTGACCTTGCACAGGCTCATATTCTTGCAGTTGAATATCTTATGAAGGGCGGTAAAAGTGATATATTCAATCTTGGCAACGGTGTAGGTTTTTCTGTTCGTGAGGTAATTGAAAAAGCAAAAGAGGTTACACAGAAAGATATTAAGGTTGTTGAAGAAAGCAGAAGAAGCGGTGATCCTGCTGTATTGATTGCATCAAGCGATAAGGCGAAAACTGTACTTGGCTGGAAACCTGAGTATGATGATCTGGGAACAATTATTAAAACAGCGTGGAAATGGCATTCAACACATCCCAACGGCTATAGTAAGTGAGGCGGTATTTATGAAGAACAGCGTTTACGGCTTAATATTAAGACTTGTTTCATACGGAATCAATACAGGGCTTATTGAAAAAGAGGATATAATCTACACGCAAAATAGGCTTTTGTCGTTGTTCCATATGGATGAACCCGATGACAGTTGTACTTGCCTTACAGCAGATAACGAGGATACTCTTGAAGAAATTTTGTCGGGACTTCTTGATTATGCATACGAAAAAGGAATCATTCCCGAAAATACAGTAACATATCGCGACTTATTTGATGTGAAACTTATGGCTTCACTTGTTAAGCGACCGTCAGAAGTAATAAGAGAATTTTGGCAGAATTATAGCTGTTCTCCTAAACTTGCAACCGATAGCTACTATAAATTCAGCTGCGATACCGATTATATAAGAAGATATCGTATTAAGAAAGACTTAAAGTGGAAAACATCAACCGAATACGGTGATATTGATATCACAGTAAATCTTTCAAAGCCTGAAAAAGATCCAAAAGCTATTGCAGCGGCAAAACTTCAAAAACAGTCAGGCTATCCGAAATGTTTGCTTTGTAAGGAAAATGAAGGATATGCCGGAAGAGTAAATCATCCTGCAAGAGATAATCACAGAATTATTCCGCTCACCATTGACGGAGATAACTGGTTTATGCAATATTCTCCGTATGTTTATTACAATGAACATTGTATTGTATTTAACGGTGAGCATACACCAATGGTAATCAATGATTCCACATTCAGAAAACTGTTTGATTTTATTTCACAGTTTCCGCATTATATAATCGGTTCGAATGCTGATTTACCGATTGTAGGCGGTTCAATACTTACACATGAACATTTTCAGGGTGGCAGATACAGCTTTGCACTTAATAGGGCAGAGGTTGAAAGAAAGTTTATTGTTAATGGCTTTGATGATGTGGAGTGCGGAATTGTAAAGTGGCCTATGTCAGTTGTAAGATTGACAGGTAAAAACAAGGACAGCATTATTTCATTATCTTCTCATATTCTAAAGAGTTGGAGAGCGTACACGGACGCAGATGTTGGCATTTTTGCCGAAACAGACGGTGAAATTCACAACACTATCACTCCGATTGCTTTTACAAAGGATGGAAAATTTGTTATTGACCTCGTTCTCAGAAATAATATTACAAGTGAAGAGCATCCTCTGGGAGTATTTCATCCTCATGCGAATTTGCATCATATTAAAAAAGAAAATATCGGCCTTATTGAAGTTATGGGACTTGCAGTATTGCCCTCAAGGCTTAAAGATGAAATGGCTATTTTAAAGGATGCTATTCTTAATCACAAGGATGTAAGTGAAATTCTGAAAATCAGCAAACATTCCGAGTGGGTAAATGAATTTGTTTCTCAGTATGATGAAATCAATGAAAATAATATTGATTCAATAATTCAAAATGAGATAGGAAAGGTGTTTCTTAATGTTCTTTTGGATGCAGGTGTATTCAAAAGAACTCCTGAAGGACAAAAGGCTTTTGATAAATTTATAAAGACGCTGTAGTAAAGGAAGTGCTAAAATGTCAAAGGTAAGGGTAGTGAATTTTGAACCTACATCCAAAGGTGAAAACACTCATCTTTATACAATAGAAAATAACAGCGGAGCAAGCGTGACATTATGTGATTTAGGCGCAAGTGTCGTTTCGATAAAAGTTCCCGACAAAAACGGTAGTATTAGAGATGTAGTTCTCGGCTATGAGCACATTGACGGTTATGAATTTGACGGAACATACTTCGGTGCTACTGTCGGAAGATGTTGCGGAAGAATTGCATACGGCAAGTTTACTCTTAACGGAGAAGATTATCAGCTCCCTGTAAACAATGGGAGTAACCATCTACACGGCGGATTTAACAGCTTTAGCCGCAAAGTGTGGCTTGCGGTAGTTGATGATAAAGTTCCAAATACAGTTCTATTTATGCTTGATAGTCCCGACGGTGATGAGGGCTATCCCGGAAATATGAAGGTCTTTGTACGCTACACCTTTGATGATGAAAATGTACTTACGATAAAATGGTCGGCAGTTTCCGACAAAGACACAATATGTAATCTGACCAATCATTCATATTTCAATCTTAACGGACATAAAAGCGGTAAAGTTACAGAAAATCACAAGCTGAAAATAAATGCAAATTTCTTCATACCGATAAATTCAAACCTCAATCCCACAGGAGAGATAACTCCCGTTAAGAATACATCGTTTGATTTTACCGAATCCAAGTTAATTGGAAATGGTATTGACAGAAAAAACGAGCAGATTGGTTTTGCAAACGGTATTGATCATATGTTTGTGCTGAATCATTCTGATGAAGAATTTGTGCTTGCGGCCGAAGCTGAGGGTATTGATAGCGGAATCACATTAAAATGCTATACTTCTCAAAAAGGTGTTCATGTATATACAGCAAATTATGTCGATGTTTTGTCCAATATGGGAAAGGATTCAGCAACATACGGAGAAAATCCAGCGTTTTGTCTTGAAACCCAGGGCTTTCCCGATGCTGTAAATCACAAGAATTTTCCTACGACAATATTAAAAGCAAACGAAAACTATACACAAACTACAAAATATATTTTTGGTATAAACAAATAAAATAAGCTAATTTCTAACTCCTTTTAAAAAAAAAATCTCTCTAAAATCAAGGATCGCCTATTTTCTTGGGTGGTCCTTGATTTTTAATCTATGAGGATGTTTCATGTTTTGCAGTATTACACCGTCTTAAAAATATTCTGCTTTAGCGGTTATGTGCAATTCTGCTTGAAAATCACCCTGTTCTGTTTGCACCGTAAAACCGGAACATTCCTCTTGCACGGCTGTTCTTACAAACTACATTTTTCAAATGCAAAAATAAAATTATTGATTCCGTATTCTCTAAAAATCCTTTGTTGCATACTGATAAGGCAGATAAGAAAAATCACGGCAAGGGAATTTCTATAGTAAAAAGTATTGCCAAAAAGTATGGGGGAGATGTAGTTATTTCGGAGAAGAATAATGAATTTATAGTTTCGGTAATTTTAGACAACCGAATTTTTACCTAAAAACTCACTATTTTTATCTGTTTAAAATCAAATATTCTAAAAAATGCTATCCTTTCTTTAAGGCGTTATGCCAAGAAAGCGGAATGCAGATACAAAATAATCAGTTAACGCATAAAATAGCAATAAAATAGTTTGACTAATATACAATATTGTGTTAAAATTATACGAAAAAGGATAGCATTTTTTGTTTTGTATTGAATTTTATGTTTTAGCCGTATTTGCGTTAATTCCGTTATTATACTTTGGCTTTGTGGTGCAGGAATTTGAAACTTTTATTATCGAAAAATTCAAATAAGGTTTAAAGCTAATAAGGTTTGAAGCTGCTTCCGTAAATAAGAATTATAGAGTACAATTTTTGTCGATTTTTTTACATTTTTTGCACAATTGAAGTTTACAGTGCTGTTTTGAGATATGATTTAACAAAGTAAAAGGGAAAATAAGCAGTAATATTTTTAATATAAATCAAAAATTAAGGAGAGTTGAATTTTGAAAAAGGGTAGAAATTTGCGTAGCGTTAATACTGACGGAGGGGTGAATTTGCAATTCAAACTTTTGTCGGCAATCGGAATTATCATTATAGTTTCCGGACATTGTTATCATGGCGGAATGGAACTTGCTTATAACTGGTTTCCGCCGTATTCGTATAATTTGGCACTGTTTGTATTTATATCGGGATATTTTTACAAAACCGATTATGAAGAAAATATCGGAAAATACATATGGAAACGAACAAAACGGCTTCTTATTCCTGCGTATCTGTGGAATATATTTTACGGTGGTATTATTGCATTTCTCGGTTTGTTTGGATTTACTATAGGTGCAAAGCCTGATTTATATAATCTTTTTGTTATGCCGTTTGTTGACGGTGAGGCTTTTCAATATAACCTCGGTTCATGGTTTGTGTACCCGCTGTTTTTGGTTTGTATAATAAATGTGCTGTTCAGAAAATTTTTGAAACTGATTCATCTTGACAATGAATTTATAGTTTTGATAGTGTATCTCGCAATCGGAATGATAGGAATTAACACTGCAATAGAAAATCCGACTGCAATTAACGGTATAGTGAAACTTCTTGTCAGAACAATGTTTTTCCTGCCGTGTTATGAATTCGGTCGCTTTTATAAAGCTGTGCTTGAAAAGAAAGACAATCTCAATAATGTTGCGTACTTTGCAATTATATTTGCTGTACAGCTGATACTTTTAACTTTTTGCAAAGATTTGGAGTACACTCCGTCGTCATTTGCTAAATTTAACAACGGTTTTATAATTCCGTATATCTCGTCAATCACAGCAATTGCATTTTGGCTGAGAGTTTCAAGATTACTTGTACCTGCCATAGGAAACAGCAAGCTTGTAAGGCTTATAGCTGACAACACATACGGAATTATGGTAAATCAGCTTGTAGGTTTTATGTGCCTAAAATTTGTATTCTACGGATTAAGCCGCATTACTTCAGGCTCATTGTTTGGTGACTTTAATGTTGCATCATTTAAATCAAGTATATGGTACTACTATCTTCCAAACGGTTTGCAACAGTGGGCTTTTGTATATCTTATATTTGGTCTGTTTGTACCGATATTAATTAGCATTATTTTAAATAAAATCTGTCATATTGCACATAGTTCTATTTTTAAAAAAGTATAGTTATTTTGAGAATAACTGGGATGCAGATTAATGAGAAAATAATTTCAATATTTTTATTAAATTGTAAATTCATAATGAAATACAGATACAAAAATCTTCCATAGGTAAGCCCACCCATAAGTCACTTAAATTGTACCAAAACAATAGATATTATGTTGTATTTGCTTTTTGTTTGTGATACAATTTAAATCGAAAATAGCAACAGCCTTAATGATGTAGTCAGAATAATCGACCTTTCGGGTACAGAAGTTGCAAGCTATGTCTATGACTCTTGGGGTAACATAAAAGATACCAAAGGTGACCCGACAATTCGAGAAATAAACCCGATTCGCTACCGTGGCTATGTCTATGATACCGAAGTTGACCTAAAAAAATTCAATAAAAAACTACCTAACGGTGGTGGTTGGCAAGGTCCTGGTGGATGGAAGATAGCAATAAATGTTGCGAAACATGCTGGTAGTGATTTGAAATTATTGGATAAAACGGGCAAAAGAATGGGGCTCAAAATATAGAAGTCAAAATCAATATTTAAATGGTGCAAGAAAGTTATTAAATTCCTCTGGTAAAAATATCCATGAATTTACTTCGAGAAATGGATGGTATTTTAAATATAATTCAAAAACAAATGAGTTTATATGTGTAAGTGATAAAGGAACAATTTCTTCATATTTTAGACCAAGAGAGGGTATTAGATATTGGAAATCTCAAGTTAAAAAATATAAATAGTGTGGTGCTTTTTTTGAAAAGAAAATGTCCTTGTTGTGGTTGTAAAACACTAAATACAGAGAACAATTCTTTGTATGAAATATGTCCTGTTTGTTTTTGGGAATATGATCCAATACAGAATGATAATCCGAATTATTCAGGTGGAGCTAATTCTATTAGTCTGTTTGATGCGATACACAACTATCAAAAATACGGTGCGATTTCTAAAGAATATATTTCTTTTGTTAGGAAACCATACAAACTTGAAAAGTAAATTGTAGAATTAGTTGAGATAATAATAGGCATAAGACAAAAAAGTTCTTGCCTTTTATTTTAAGTTTTGTAAAAACAAAGTCATCAAAACAAGAGGCATACCGAGTGGTATGCCTCTTGTTGCCTGAATTAGTTATAACATTTTAAAGATGAGAGATTTATGTTTATTTTTGAAATTTCGCCTTTGTGTACGAAGCGTAGGGGAACTTCAAGCCAAAATTCTTTTACAACAGAGTTGTAATATAATCGCATAGGCTGATTGTCGTCAACGGTAATTGCTTGCAAAGGGAAAGTTTCTTTCTGAATATCTTTTTTATCAGAAAGAAAGCAAAATGTTATTTCATCGTAAGCCGTAAGCTAATCTGATATTGTAATTTAGCCTGCGTTTGTATATGGTTATGATAAAAATGAAATGCCAGTGTAACAAATCAAGCATAATGATTTTGGTAGAACAACACAGGTCAGTACTGTCCGCAGTGACGATGTCCTTGTATTTAGTACTGATTATGAGTACGCGGATTGTAAGATTATTAACAAATACCTCCTATGATAATTTCTTTATTATCATAGGAGGATATTTTTATTGTACTTTTTTGCCGATTAGCCAAATGAATTTATCTGACAGAGAATGCATAAAATAACAATAAAATAGTTTGACTAATATATAATATTGTGTTAAAATTATGCGAAAAGGAGGGTGACAGCTCTATGGAGCAATATATGCCGATAGTGTGGATAGGCTTTGCAATATTTATGTTGCTTTGCGAAGGTTTTACAACACAGCTTGTATCAATATGGTTCGTTCTCGGCTCGGTTTGTGCCGCCATTACAACTATATTCACAATTGACATCACAATCCAGTCGGCGGTGTTCCTTGTTGTGTCACTTGTTTCGCTGATTGTGACACGACCGCTTGTGAAACGCTTTAAAAAGCGTAACAAGACAACAGGAACAAACGCAGACCGCCACATCGGTCAAGTCGGTTTTATGCTCACAGATTTAACCGATATTGACGAAACAGCACAGGCAAAGGTCGGTGCGGAAACTTGGACTGTAAAGTCTGACAAGGC
>ERZ772885.343-NODE-343-length-34564-cov-6.892579_pt1 | contig 34564 bp, 29 predicted proteins | sample MGYA00580580_ERZ772885 | MGnify/ENA primary metagenome ERZ772885 (study PRJEB29015, sample SAMEA2737673) | human gut metagenome | biome: human gut; feature: human-associated habitat; material: faeces | place: China | collected 2012 ...
ATAGTCAGCACGATTTGCACGAATCAGAATTGCACCGCCATGGGCACTTTGTGTATGGTCAGTATCAAAGTAATCACCAACTGCGGTATTTCCGCTAAGCATACCGCCGTTCAGCTCCATCTCGCCGCTGAGATAGATGCCGCCGCCCTGTTCAGCAAAACAGTCGGTTACGGCGGAGCCATCATTCATAATCAGCTTTGCAGTGCTATCAACTACGATACCGCCGCCCCAGTCATTTGTTCCTGTGTTTCCTGAATGACCGCTCCGATGAACTGCACGTCCGTTGCAGACCGTTGCACCGTTTTCTAATGTGAGCTGGCTTTCAGGGCAAACACGGATGCAGCGAATATCCTGTGCCTCAGCATCAATCGTCACATTTTCAAGCGTGAGCTTCGTCTTTGTAGCTGTGCCGTATTCAACACCAACCTCGATCATATAAAGGTCAGGAGAGGTAGTAGAAGTGTCCTTTGTATAGGTAATCTTCTTTGCAGTTTCACCAGCTTTACCCGTCAGCGTTACTGATCTATCACCAGTCAGGACAAGCTTTCCAACTAATTTGATATCAGAAAGCAGGCAGATGGTATCCCCGTCGACCGCCTTCGAAAATGCCGCACCAATTGTTTTGAGGGGTGTGCTCTCATCGCCAACGGCTGAATCGTTACCGGTTTCGGATACATAGATGACTGTACCGCTGCTTACTCCGGGAACTGCAGCAGCCAGCGCAGCCGTCGGAAGCATGGTCATGAGCAGACTCAGTGTCAACAGCCATGACAATAATTTCGTTTTCACATCAAATGCTCCTTTACACATAGTAATACCTGCCAAGATAAGACCAATAAGGCGATATTCTGACAGGTTTCTGATCTTGCGCGGCAGTTCTTTCGTCCGCCGCATTGATGCTGTTCTGTCCTCCTTCAGTGCAATGACAGTTGCGAGATGCCAAAAGGTGTACTTTTTTGTTAGTCAAAGTAGACATTGTACATAATAAAGGTTTAATAGTAGTAATTCCTATGAAACCGTGCTATAATAGAGAAAAATTATAGGCAGTGAAGATGCCAAAAAGTACACATTCTCGCATTCTCGGTTAAATTCATTTTATACTTTGTTTGATTTTAAATGCCTTGTTGCGAAAGGTAGACAACGGCATTCTGCATCCTCGCGCTGCGGCTGTGCCTGTTATTTCGCCTTTTTCCCAACGTCGATACACCTCTTCAAAATTTCCGGGTAAAGGTTTCGGGGGTCGCCCAAAGCGAACCCCTTTCGCTTTTGCAGCCGCGATACCTTCCGCTTGCCGCTGGCGGATATTAATACGCTCGTTTTCCGCAACAAAGGACAACACTTGTAATACGATATCGCTGAGGAAGGTTCCCATCAGATCCTTTCCACGCCGGGTGTCTAGCAGTGGCATATCCAGCACGACAATATCAACGGCTTTCTCTTTCGTCAGAATACGCCATTGCTCCTGAATTTCGTTATAATTGCGTCCGAGTCGGTCAATGCTCTTGATGTAAAGCAAATCGTCTTTTTTCAGTCGCTTTATCAGTTTTTTGTAGCGCGGTCGTTCAAAATCCTTGCCGGATTGTTTATCAATAAAAATATTCTTTTTCGGCACTTGTAATTCGTTCATTGCGATAAGTTGCCTATCCTCATTTTGTTCCCGTGTGGAAACACGGACATATGCGTAGATTTCTGCGATGATTAACACTCCTTTTAACAGTTGATGTCACACTTGAAAATCAGAGAATCCTGGCAACTTTAGTATAACAGATGTTTCTGCGTCACAAATCGTTGACGAATCAGAGCAGTAAACCTTTTAAATGAGTAAATCCCGGTACGGTAGTTGCACCGTACCGGGATCTTTGTACTTTTTGATTAAAAACAATCCGGCCTGCCAATGCTCACAAATCCTTGCAAGCCTGTCAGCACCACATTATTCTGCGAACTAGCGCAGTGGATGATAAGCGGATCACCGTTGCTGTTCTTGCCGACGAACACGCCTACATGAGTATCGCCGGGGTAAAACACCAGCTCACCCGGCTGTGCTTCGCTCCATGAGATGGGTTTGCAGTGGTCATGCTGGCTGGCTGCGCCGCCGCCGTGCCCAATCACATAGCCCAGAGAATTATTGAATACCCAGTCGACGAAACCGGAACAGTCCAGTCCGTAAGGGCGGATTGTTCCAGTCGTTCTGCTTCCGGCGGCGGTGACGCGAGTTGGCTTGCCCCAATAGGAATCCCAGCCGATGGCGCTGCTTTTGCCGCCCCAGAAGTAATTCACTTTGCCGAGCAGTGAATAGGCTTTTTTCACCACAGCACGCCGCCGCTCGGAAATGTCCTTGGGCATGGCGGCAAGCATGGCGCGGATCTGCGCTTCATCCAGCGTGACCTCGCCGCCGTAGGTGCCCACTAATTCTGCCAGCATTTGCGCGTACTCCGGTTTTAGCACTTCCTCCAAGGCTTCACGCTGGCTCTTAGTGAAGTGATAAAAATCCGGCATATCGGTTGCTTTTTTACTGGTGATGGTGATATGCAGGATGTTTTCTGTGCTATCTTTATGCTCAATGGTCTGCACATAGTAGCTGATGGTATTCATATCCCAGAACACCGTGCGGATAAGGTCGATACGCTCCTCGTCGATGGTGACAACATCGGTAGCGTCGGCATCGGCTCCAGCCGTTTTGACTGCGAACACGGCGATAATATCCGTCCAGTTGGTGATGGAAAGGTCGCTGCCGCCATCCGGCTCTCGATGAATTACCACACTGTCCGTAGGGTTCTCGGTCTGTATCTGATTGATTTTCGCAGAAAACTCACTGTTGATGAGTGCGACGGCCTGCGGGACAGATTGTGCATCGCTGTCGTTGCCAGACCAGAACACACCAAACGGCGTGCCAATAACAGCCGCCGCACCGCCAATTATCAAAATCAACGCAATGAGCGCACCGGCACCGCCCAGCAGTCCGACTGCCGCCCGTGCGACAGCCTGTCCTGCGCGGATGACGGCTTTCTTGACCCGTTCAAAGAGTTTTACTGTGCGTTTGCTGGTTTGTGCTGTCTTTTGTGCGGTTTCCTGCATGACCTGCTGCTGCACCCGCTGCTTGGCTCTTGCTGTGACCTGCGCCTGTGCCTTGGCCGCCGCCTGCTGGCGCGTAGCGGTATCCTGCCGCCCTGTGAATAACTGTTCGCGGAGCGGCTTTTTCTCTTTCGGCGCTGTGGCGGATGATTTTCGTTGTTTTGGAGTACGATGCTGTTCGGTATACTTTGGTGTATCGCCATTGAGGGATGGTAATTCTACCTGCTGCTCCAGCGTTGCAATATCCGTCTGCACCTGTGCGGCTTCATGCTTTTCCATGATATCCGCAGTTTCTCGACGGCGTTCGGTCTGCTTCTTGGCCTGTGCCTGTCGGAATCTCTGCTTAGCATGGGTGACTTGCGGCGGTTCGGTTTGTACCGTTGCAGAGGGTGAAGCGCTGTTGTCTTTCGGCTTTGTGACACTGAATTTGCGGTCGAATTGCTTTTGCGCCAGCGCCTTGCCGGAGCGGAACGCCGTGCGGCTGCTGATCTCCGCCGCACGCTGTTCCTTGGTCTGAAACCGTTCTATCGGCTCTTGATAAGGCGAGGTCTGTTCTCCCTCCGGCGTATCGGTCTTGCTCTTGAACTGCCGCCGAACAGCCTGCTCCCGCAGCACCTTTGCTGCCTGCTTGGGGAGAAACGCTGTGGTCTGCCGGGTCTGAATGTCCCGGTCTTTGGGGCGCGTCCGTATCTCTTTCACAACGATTCACCCGGCTTGGTAGTCATAAGACGGTATAACGCCGTGTTGCGCGGGAACTGGTTGATGAACGGCACCTTTGCGCCGCCGACTTTGATAAGGCCATGCCCCGACTCCGCATTGCTGATATAGGAAAGCTGTTCTTCTGAAATGCGGAGCATTTTCACCAGTTCCTGCTGGTCGGTGGGGGCCTGCGACAGCATGAGCAGGAACTCGGAGTTTGCCAGCATATTCTTTGCTGTGGGAGAACGCAGACAGTCGGTAACATTCTGTGTAATGCCGGTCGCGGCGGCGTTTTTCTTGCGGAAACGCTTCCAGCTTTCTTCGAGGAAGTTGCTGCTGTACTCATTGGCGAAGAACAGATAAATCTCATCAATGTAGATCCATGTGCGCCGTCCGCGCTTGTGGTTTTCAATGACGCGGTTCAAAATCGCGTCCAGCATGACCAGCATACCCACGGTTTTCAGCTGACTGCCGAGGTCAAAAATATCGAACAGCATAATGCGGTTGCTCATATCCACATTGGTCTGATAGGCGAATACATCCAGTGTACCATCCACGAACAGTTCCAGTGCCAGTGCGATGGACTGGGCCTGCGGCTCCGGCTGGCGCAGCAGTTCCTCACGGAAGTCTTTCAGTGTAGGCGGATTGCGGTAATCTTTGATATACTCACGGTACACATTGCCTACGCACCGCCCGATGATAGAACGCTCTTTCGCGCCCACCGGCTCCGGCTTCATCAACTGCTCGCACAGGGACATGACAAACTGGCTTTTCAAAATCAGGGGATCGTCCGCTTTGCCTTCTTCTTCGCCGTAACCGCTGGTCATATCCATCGCGTTGATGTGGTTGGGACTGCCTGCTGAAATCTGCACGACCTCGCCGCCCAGTGCCCGCACCAGCGGCGCATACTCGCGTTCCGGGTCAACGATGATAATATCGTCGTCGGTAGAAAGCGCGATAGATGTGATCTCTTCCTTGGCCGCAAAGGACTTGCCCGAACCGGACACGCCCAGAATAAAACCGTTGCTGTTCAAAAGCTGTCGTCGGTCGCAGACGATCAGGTTGCGGCTGGTGGCGTTCACACCGTAGTACACGCCACCGCGGTGTCGAATCTCCTGCGAAGAAAACGGCACCAGACCGGCGGCGCTCTCGGTGGTCAGTGTCCGCAAGATGTCAATTCGCCGCAGACCGTAAGGCAAAACGGTGTTCAGCGCATCCTCCTGCTGGTAGGTCAGCACGCTCATTTCACAGTTCTTGCCGCCTGCAATGCTGCGGATGGTGTCGGTGTCAGCGTCAAGCTGTGCTTTGCTGTCCGCCACATGAACGAGGGTCATCACGCACAGAGTCATGCGCTGGTCGCGCATGGTCAGATCGTCCAGCATGGAACGCATCGTGTCCCGTGCATCGGTAAGCTGCATGGGCGGAATGGCGGAAAAATTGTTGTTCTGGTTCTGCTTGTTCTGCCAACGGGTAATGTCGGTTTCCACCGCAAGGGACTGGTTCTGTATCTCTTTCAGCGCCTTATCCGTGGGAATAGGCTGGATGTCGATGGACAAAATCAGATTGCGGTTGAGCTCGGTCAATTCCTTTACAAAGCTGTCCTCCAGATAGGCCGGGTAGTCCTTAAGAAACAGTACGCGGCCTACTTTGCTGTCCGAAAGTTCAAAGTAGTTGGAATGGAACTGGATACTGTCCGGACAGATGGAATCCTTGAATGAGTGTCCGCGCTTGGCCACAGTATCGAAATCAAAGCGGAACGAATCCTCCTCACCAATACGGAAAAAGTCATGCAGGATACCCAGCCGCTCCTTGTTGTCCAGTTCGTACAGCTTGGAGTTCAGCTTTTTCATGTTGGCGGACAGGTCGCTGCCCACACGGGCAAAGAAGCTGCGCGCCTCCTCAATGCTGCGGCGCTCCACGGAAACCGTGATGTACCGCTCCTGCACGATGCCGTTGCCTTCGGCGGCTTTATCGAGCAGCATACGGTTGTATTCCTTACGGTAATCGTCGCGCCCGTCCTGTTTGGACGGCATGAGCATTTCTTTCTGAAATTCCAGCGGATTCAACCGTTTGTTGACGATGGAGATTTTCGTGATAGCGTCGGTCGGCAACGCCTTTTCCAGCGCACAATACTGGATGAGCATTTCCTTTTTATCTTCCTCGTCCGCCACAGCGTAGTTGATGTCGGTGAAGCGCCAGCAACGGCTGAATTTGCCGTCCACCTCCCAGATACCATCCCGGTGGATGCGGCGGATGGGAATGGACTGCTGGGCCGTTTTCGGCAGGCGTACAGAAGCACGCTCTTTCTTTCGTCCGAATTTCTTCACTTGCGTTTCCTCGCTTTCTTTTCTGGAATGTGCAGAAGCTGTTCATACAGGTTTTCGCTCTTATACAGCCGCCGTCCGGCATACAGAATGTGGGTCTTGAACATCGCCCAAAGCAGCCGTTCAAAGGAAAGACCGTTGTATTGAAAAAAGCCTGCGACCGCAAGCGGTGCGGCACAGAGCATACACAGCCAGCTGGCGTTTTCCTTCCCAATGGGGTCTTTGAGCAAAAAATAAGCTCCCACGGCAACTGCAACAGCGCCGAGGGAGCAGCCGAACTGCCTTGCAGACAGTCCGAAAAAGATGGATTCGTGATAATTTCGCACTTCACGATTGATACGGATTTCCATAGTCACCTCCAAGAAAAAGAGGAGTGCGTTTGCACTCCTCACAGGGTTTATTCGATTTGATGGTCACGGATTTTGCGGTAAAAGGTCACGAGCCAGCTTAGTGCCGTTACACCGAGAATGGCGAACAGGATACCATCCGCCAGCGCCGTGTGGTGTGCCGCCCAGTCCAGCCAGACGGTGTTGCCGAGGATCACATAAACCAGCGCAGGCCCCAGCCTCAGCTTGATGAGCAGCTTGAACCACAACGGGAGCAGCAGAAAAAATAAGATGGGGAAAATAATTTGTCTGAACATGGTCAGCACCTCCTTGATGGTACCAGTGTAACGCAGTCTGGGGTTTCGTGCAAAAAATCAGCTTTGCTGTTCTGATAAAATCATAGTAAAACTTCTGTCCGAAAAAACGGACAATTTACAGTGCCATCATCTCTTTCACAATGCGGTCTGCGCCCTTTACCAGCCCTACGAGCACCAGCATATTGAAGATGGTTTCCGCCAGATAGCTCCACACCATCGTCACCGCCGAAGCGTCCGGGTCTGCGATACCCGGTGCGCCGCCGCCGGTAAAGGCGGCAAATATCATGCAGGCCAGTACAATGACTGCGCCCTCCATGCACACGCCGAGGTAACTTTTGATAAAGGTGCGTCCGGTATTCGAGGTCACATCGCCTGCAAAGGTGGACAGTGGGATAGGCGCAAGCGCCGTGTACATATAGAGCCGAAAGAAACGGCTGTACACGGTCATTATCATCACGAAAGACAGTGCCGTGATGAACACGCTGCCTAAAATCGTCACCAACCACAGCGGGATACTCGCCAGAAAGCCTACCTCGTCAATGGCAGTCTTGATTTCCTCTGGGAGCGCCACAGACGCACCCGTGAGATTGCCGAGATTGCCCGCCACCGTGCTGACGATACCGCCGCAGATGGTAAAAAGCGTGGTCATAATGTCCATGCCGTAGGTCACGGCGGTTTTTGCCGCCACGAAGCGGATAAAGTGCCGCAATGCCTGTTCCGGTCTGCGGAAGTCCTGAAAATTCGCTGTGCTGCGGAAAATGCTGATAGCAAAGAACAAAATCAGCAGTCCATAGCCGATGGCCTGCAATGCGGTGTTGATGTTCTGGCATATCGCCCAAATTGCACCGTTCTTGAAGTGCTGCGGCGTTTCGCTCACCAGTGACCATATCTCGGTCAGCTTCGAGTTCCATGTGGCAAAGGCACCCTCTAAGTTTTCTACGATCCAGTTATCGTCCAAGTTATCACCTCCAGAAAACAGCCGCCTGTTCCATGAAAAAACAGGCGGCTGTCACTATTTATATCGTTTACTTCAAGATCAGATCCAGAATTTCTTTCGCAAATGCAATCACCAGACCGCCGAAGAAAGTCAGAAAGCCGGTGCTGCGCTGAGAGGGGTCATGGGACTGCAAGCTCAGACCGATCTGCACCACACCCCAGCCCAGCAGGATCACGCCGATGGCTTTGATTGCGGAAAAGACAAAGGTGGACAGGTTGTTGATAGCGGTCAGAGGATCTTCACCTGCGGCGAAAGCGGGCGTACAGACGGCGCAGGCCAGCACGCAAGTCAGCACAACGGCGAAGTAACGCTGTTTTGCCTTGCGCGTCCGGTCGGTGGGGTTCAGAGTGGGTTTCTTCTTCATGTTCGGTTTCCTCCAAGATTTCAAGATTTTCGATGTTGATCTCATGCGGCAGGTCGTTCTGCTCATAGCTGGGAATGTCAAACTTCTTTTGATAGGGCGGCTTGCCGCCGTCAGCGGTCAAACGGTAGTTCGGATGCTTCTGAATAGGATATTTGTCGTCCATCACCGGGCGTTCGCCGCGAATAAAGATGAGCGCCTTGCGGTTGTCCAGCATCCGCACCTCGTCCGGCATGAGCAGTTCGCGGCCTGCGTTCTGGTAGTTGGTGCTGCTGGAGCCGCTGCGTCCTTTCGTCACGCCGCGCGTGCGGGTGTCGATGGTGGCCTTGCCCAGCAGCTTAGAAATGTATTCGTGGGTGCTGGCCTCGTTGCCGCCCAGATAGAGCAGTGTGTCGCAGTTGCCGGTCACATTCTCCCAGCTGTCCTTGAACAGCTTCTTGAGCTGCGCCATGTTTTGAATGACGATATTGATGGAGATTTCACGGCTGCGGCAGGTCGCCAGCACGCGCTCAAAGTCCTCCGGCAGTGCGACATTGGCGAACTCGTCCATCAGCACGCGCACCGGAACCGGCAGTCTGCCGCCGTATTTATTGTCTGCGGCATGGTACAGTTCGCGGAATGCCTGCGAGTACATCAGACCCACAAGATAGTTGAAAGTGGTATCCTCATCGGGAATAACGGCGAAAATGACGCGCTTGCGGTCGCCCAGTGTGCCGAGCGACAGGTCATCGCGGCTGGTCAGGTGCGCCATTTCTTCCGTGTTGAACGCCGCCAGTCGGGTGGATGCAGATACCAGAATGGATTTTGCGGTTTTCGGTCCGGCCTGCTTGAACACCTTCCAGTTCTTCACTGCGATGTGATCCTCGTCCACACGCTCTAAATCGTCGAACAGCAGATCTACCGGACTGCGGTAGCTTTCGTCCTCCTCACGCGCTTCGGCGTTGATGACCATGTACATCAGCGTGCCGAAGTTGCGCTCGCTTTCCGGTGCTTCGTGGAACAGGTACAAAATCAGCGCCGAAAGGAACGCTGTTTCCGCCTTGTCCCAGAACGGGTCAGAGGTTTGCGACTTCTGCGGTGTGGTGTTCTGGATCAGTGTGTTGATAAGCCGAAAGGCGTCAATATCCGTGTGCAGGTAGGCAAACGGGTTGTAGCAGTCGGACTGCTTCATGTCGATGAGGTTGAAAATCGTCACCTCGTAGCCCATCTTCTCCAGCAGACCGCCCACAGCGCGGTAGGTTTCGCCCTTTGGGTCACATACGATGTAGGAACATTCCGCCTGCATGAGATTAGGCTTGATGAAAAAGCGTGTCTTGCCTGCGCCGGAGCCGCCAATCACCAGAATGTTTGCGTTCACTTGATGCTGCGGCGGCAGTGCCCGGACATTCATGCTGATACGGATATGCCTGGAAATGAGCAGATAGCGGTCGTGTTTCTTGGTGCGGAAGTGGGCGCATACCTCTTTCGGACGGCCCCAGTAGGCAGAGCCGTGTTCCTCACCCGGTCGGCGGTTGCCCTTTTCGGAGTAGTACCACGCCACGGCAAAGCCATAGAACGCCAGCGCAATCAGCACAAATTTCTTTGTGTATGGCGTAATGTGGATGGAAAACGGGGTTTCCAATGCAGCGGAAAAGGCGTTCAGCCATTCAAACAGCCCAAGACCTTCACCACAGCACCCACCGCCCAGCAGTGCCAGCCAGACCACGAAAACGGCAAGCGCCGCCCAAAGCAGGACGGCGCTTCCGTTGGAATCGCGCTTCACGGCTTAGTAGCCGGTCTTAGGCAGAGTAGTAACACCCGGCTTGTAGACCGTTGTTACCCAGCGGTCTGTCGCCATGATCCACTGTCCGCCGTGCAGGCCGCCTACATCGGTGCGATTTGCAAACTGGTAACCGTTGTTCAGCCAGCTATTTGTCCAGCAGAGAATATAGGGTGCATCCACCTGTGCAAAGCCAGCCTTGACCGTGCCGAAAACAAACATGAAGTCGGTCACATACTCGTTGGAGGCCAGTCCCAGTGCTGCGGGCGAAGCATCCAGCGAATAGTTTTTCATGGTGGAGAGGTTGTCTGCCAGCGTGCGGTAGTTATGCAGATTGGTCTTGTAGACTACCTTATAGCTGAGTTTCTGGTTCCATGTGCCGGTAATGATCTTGGTCAGGCGTACCGCCGAAGTCGGCAGTGTGTCGCGCCAGTAGAAGCTGTTCAGCGGCACGGTGGAGTTGTTGGCGATGTTCTTGAAGTCGTAGCGGATAGTCTGGGACGGCGTAACCTGCTTGTAGCCGCGCTTGGTCACGGAAACATTGGTGTAAACGCTCTGGTTCAGCACTTCCACGCGCACGATCTGGCCGGAGAACTCGATCTCCACCTCGATGGGCTGTGTGGTGGCGCTGTAAAATACCGGTGCTTTGGTTTCGCGGATGGTATAGCGTCCCAAAGGCAGGGTATCTGATTTCGCAACACCATTCTTATCAGTAACAACGGTATTTACCAAATCACCGACACGATTATAAATTTCAAAGGTCGCACCGGGCAAAAGAGTTCCGGCCGCAAGCGCATTGAATGGGTTATCGTCTGCGGATTTCTTGGTGATTTGGATCTGCCCCATCGTGGGCGTGTTCTTCCATGTAATCGTAGAAGTCGCGCCATATTCCACATAAAAGGTGCGAACTGTGGTATCCAGCACATAACCGTCCGCCGCCTGGATTTCCCGCACCAGATACTTTCCGTCTGTTAGCGTCTTGTCGATATAGACATAGCCGTTCTGGTCGGAGGTGTACTGGCCGATGGGGTTGCCCTTGCTGTCCGAAACAAGGAATGTCACGCCGTAAATGCCCTTGCCGGTCACGCTGTCGATCTTGTGGATAAGCATGGAGCTGGCCTGTGTGTTCTCGATGGTCAGTGAGGTCGTTTTACCGGCTTTTACCTCAAAATTGTGCGGCGTGCTGTCCAACAGATAGCCCTTTGCGGCCTTGATTTCAGTCGCGGTGTACCAGCCATCCGCAAGCTGCGGGAGCGTGATAACGCCGTTACTGTCCGTGATATAAGTGCCGATGCGCTCGCCGTTCATCTTGGCGATCTCAAACTGCACACCCTTGATGCGCTTGCCGCTGTCCACGTCCACCTTGATGATCTGACCGCCGCCGATAGGCGTGTTGGTAAAGGTCAGTGTCTGCGTGTCGCTTCGGTCAACCTTGACGGTCTGCGAGGTGCTGTCCAGCACATAACCGTCCGGCGCTTTTACCTCCGTTACCACATAGGTATCCGGTTTGAGGTTGACCAACTTGATCTGGCCGTTGCTGTCCGTGGTGTAAATGCCGTTGGAAGTGACGGCGCCGCCGTAGTTTCCGACAAACGAACCATCTGAGGTCGTGATCTTGAACTGCGCGCCGGGAAGCGGCTGCTTAGTCACGCTGTCGATCTTGTCGATGATAAGATTGCCGTGTTTGCCGTTGGAAAACTCTACTGTCACCACATCCTGCTCCTTACCGGAGAGATAGACGGTCTGCGGCGTGTCGTCGATCTCATAGCCTGCGGGAGCTTTGGTTTCCTCTACGATGTAGGTCCCGGCTTTCAGCCCGGTGATCACGATAGTGCCGTTGGCCGAGGTAGTGTATTCTCCGATGACCGTGCCGCCGGTGCCGGAGGTTCCGCCCAGATAGCGCACACGGAACTTCGCGCCTTGCAGCATGGTGCCGCTGTCTGCGTCCACCTTTTTGATGATGAGCGCTGAAAGGGGCGTGTTTTCAAAGGTCAGCACTTTGCCGGTGCCTGCCTGAATGAAACAGTCCTGCGTGGCCGGGTCTTTGATGGCGTAGCCCGCTGCCGGTTCCACTTCGGTCACACGATACCAGCCGTCGCGTAGCTTGGTGAGTTTGATCTGACCTTTTTCATCGGTGAAATAGGTGCCGAGGTCGTTCAACTCGCCGGTAAAGCTGTTGTTGCTGGCATAGCTGATGTGGAACTTTGCGCCCTTGATAGGGTCTTTTGTGATGTTGTCCACCTTGTTGATGGTCAGTGTGGGTTTGGGATAGTTGCGGAAACGCACCGTACCCGTTTTATTGGGAACGAGGGTGATGGTCTGCGGTTCGCTGTCCAGCAGATAGCCGTCCGGCACGCCGGTTTCGCGCACCACATACACACCGGGGTCAAGGGCTGTGAGCAGAGCCTCGCCGTTGGCGTCGGTCTTGACAGTGGTGAGCGTGCTGCTGTCCGCCTTGTTGACGGTAAAAGTTACACCAGAGAGCGGTGCGCCGGTCACAGCATCGGTTTTTACAATTTTGAGGTTGGGCTTCTTCTCGTTGTTCACCACCAGCGTGCTGTCCTTGCCGGGGAACAGTTCCACATGGTATTCCGTATCGTTCAGCACATAGCCGCTGGGCGCTGCGATCTCCTTGACTGAGTACACGCCGGGTTCCAAATCGGAGATGGAAATGCGCCCGTTGGTGTCGGTCACACGGTCGAGGTAGTGGCTGCCGTCCTCGATCTTTGCGATCCTAAAGGTTGCACCGGCAAGATAGGTGTCGTTCTCCGCGTCGTATTTCACCACAGATAGGACCGGTTTCTCCGTGTTGGTGAACACGAAACGAGCATTTTCTCCGGCGTTAATCTGGATAACGCGCTTGTCATCATCCATCAGATAACCATTCGGCGCGGTAATTTCCTCCACGGTATATGCGCCCGGCTCCAACGCGGTCAGGTCGATCTCGCCGTTCTTGTCGGTCACATATTCCTTGGAGAAAGTGCCGCCTACCAGAGAAATGCGGAACTTGACATTGGCCAGTGGCTCCATCGTGCGGCTGTCCACCTTGATGATGTGGATACCGGGCTTGACAGTGTTGAAGAAGGTCAGTGTTTTGATACCGCCGCCTGCGGTCAGTTCGATCTGCTGCGGCGTGCTGTCCAGCACATAGCCTGCACTGGTGGAAACCTCCTTTACCAGATAGGTTCCCGGCTGGAGGTCGGTCAGGCGGATCTGGCCCATCTCATCCGTGGAGAACGAGCCGATGAGGACAGTATCACGGTAAACTTCAAAGGTCACATCGGGCAGAACTTCATGGGTCTGCTCATCGTACTTGGTGATGATAAGACCCGGCTTTGCCTGATTTTTCAGCACAAAGCTGGTTTCCGTGCCGGAAGTCACATTGACCGTATAGGTCTGGTCGTCCTTGACATAGCCGCTGGGTGCAGACACCTCACGCACTTGATATGCACCGGGCTTCAGCTTATCGAAGTACACGCTGCCGCCGAGGTCGGTGGTGCCGGTCTGGGTGACGCCGCTCTCGATATGCTTGATCTCCACAGTCGCACCGGCGAGAGAAGCGCCGCTGTCCGCATCGATCTTGTCCACGCGCAGATTGCCGTAAGGTGCATTTTCAAAGGTAACAGTCGCAGTATTTCCATAGTCCACGGATACGGTCTTGGTGGTTTCCGCACCCAGCAGGTGCCACTTGGGCGCTGCTTTCTCTGTAATGACATACTGACCGGAAAGGGTCAGCGGAATAATGATCTTGCCGCTGGTATCCGTGACAAAGCTGCCGAGGACGGTACCATCCGAGGCCTTCACCTCAAAAGTCGCACCGGAAAGCGGTGTGTTCGTGCCGGTTTCTACCTTTTGGATGATAAGGGTCGTTTCTGTGGGTGTTTCCGGTTCGTCCGGGGTATCAGACGGCGTGGAAGAATAACGGCTGAAGGTAGACTGGCGAATTTCCGTCGTAGGATCGGTGTCGCACATATAGCGCTGGAGGGTGCCATACTTGCTGGTTTCCGCACACAGGGCATAGTAGATGGCGTACTTATAGACATTGGCGTGGAGCGACATCTGCACAGAGCCGGTCTGGTCGCTTACGCTGTCCTTGGGGTACAGCACCTTGAACTGACCGGCATAGCTGGCCCCGTTGGACGAGGTCCTGATCTTAGTGATGTCGTTGTTGTTCATGTCTACGATGCGGATGCCCTCCGGCACTTCATCAGGCATAGTGAAACCGATGTCGATGTCATAGTCGCAAACCCATGTTTCTGAATCCGCCGTAAATACCTGCTGCAAGTATTCCTTGCCGTCCACAGTGACGGGATAGGCCGAATCTTTATCGGCTGTCACCGTGATGGTAGGCTGCGGCACACGGTTCCACCAGATACCGTTTTTATAGATGTTCTTTGCAGCCGCGAGGATTTTCTCACCGCGCTCCTTTTCTGCACCGGACAGTGAAGGATTAAGTGTTAGCCGGTCAATACTCCAATCGTCTATCAGGTAGCACCAAAGCGCCATTTTTGTAGCGTAATAGGCTTGCTGCTTATTATCCAGCTTGAGTTCAGATAAACCTTTGTGCGGATAGCCGTTAGCAATGATACCCATGATTTTCGGATCGCTGCTGGCTTCGTTGGCGATGTACTTGATACTCTCGCCGGGATTTACCGATTGCGGTACGCCCTTTGTCGTAGGATTGATGCAGTAGGCCGGGATTTCCTTGATCGCGCCGCTAGCCGACTTAAAGTTGAAGTAAGTGTAGGACTGGGAACGGACAACGCCGTTCATGCTGAGGTAGGACATTTTATAGCCGCCGTTGGTGATATTTACCTCACCCAGCGCACCGCCGATGGTGTTGCTGGCGGCAGAAGCAAAGCCTGTGCAAAGGCTCAGCATAGTGGAGACACACAAAAGTATCGCTATCAGTCTTTTTCGCATAAAAACCTCCTGAAAAACAGCAGCAGCGCAAACCGTTTTCAGGCTTGCGCTGCTGTGAAGTGGTTATTAGATTATTACATTATTACATATCAATTAGATTTCGGTGCCTCTCCCCTTCCCTAATCGCAAAAAATCCGCCCTGAAAGTTCAGGACGGATCGGTAGACTATATCTGTTTGTCTAAATCTCTGCGGCTGTAAATGATACGGCGAATTTCCATTGTATCACCAATCACTACATAGAAAATAGTGTAGTTTTTCACAGAAATACGATAGTATGGGTACCTGCGCTCTTTAGCAGATGAATAAGGTTCAAATGCTTCTGCACAGGAAAGCCGCTCGTAAATCGCCGTTTCAACCGCATCAACGAAATTTTCTGCGGCGATTGAGTTTTGAAGATGAATGCTGATATAATCAACAATTTCATTCAGGTCATCTTCAAAAAGTGGCAGGATACGCAGTTTATAATGCTTTTCTGCCATGAATACGACCTCTTACTCGTTTGAACACTTCATCGCCGGAGTAGCGAACATCGGTGGAATCTGCCATGCGATCTGCTTCATCCAATTTCAGTTCTACTTCATCCGTGAGTGCAGAATACTGCTCAATGCTCATAACGACCATCGAACCATAACCGTTTTTGGTCAGATAAACAGGTTCACCGGTTTCCATGACGATTTTTTCGATTTCGGGAAATTTGTTTCTCAGATCGGAAACAGGTCTGATGTTGATCATAACACTACCTCCTCGCATGAAATTATCATATCACTCCTATCATTATATTATCAGTATTTTATCATGAAATCAACTGTTATTTCTGCCGTGCCTGCACGCACCAGCGATACTGCGGCTGGTTCATCACGCAGGTCACCAGCGTCACCACATTATCGGTGGTGAGGTTCAGCACGCTCACATCATTCACGGATACTTTTCGCACCGAATACGCCGAATAGGTTCTTGTGCCGATCTGGGTCGTCAGCTTGATGGTATCGCCGTTTTTCAAGGTGTGGATCTTTCCGAAGTAGTTGCTGGAGCCGCGATTGTGTCCGGCAAACGCTACATTGCCGTCCCAGATAGAGGTTTCAGTAAAGTGTCCGGCACCTTTCCGCATGGCGGCATTGTCCGTGCCCTGATAGATTTTCGCACTCAGCCCAATGGCAGGCGCGGAGAGCGTGCCGAGGGAACCATCCTTGTAATACAGGCTGCTGGTCACAGCAGTATAGCCGCTGCTCCAAGTAGTGCCGCTGTTCGAGGGCGTTTCTGCGGCAGGCGGCATGACCGTAGCAGTGCCAGTAGTGCCGCTACTTGCCGTGCCGCTTTCCAGATACCCACCGGTCAGCAGATTGGGTGTCAGCCGCTCACCGGAACCGGGCATATCTGCCATCGGACTGCCAAACGCGGGCGGAATATAGGCGGCGTTCTTGCTCACATCAGTTTCGTAGATGTTTGAGCCGCCGACTACCGTCACCGGCTCCACGCTGGTCGGCTTGCCGAAGCTGCCTGCGGCTGCGTCCGCCTCGGTGTACTCAAGAGCCAACGCCGGGGTAGTGGTCAGAACGGTCGCTGTCAGAAGCGTCAGTCCCAGCCGTTTTGCCGTTCTCGGCAGAGGTGTAATCTGCGTCCAGAATTGTTTCATCATCGCGCTTTCCTTTCTTCCTGTTCTTGATTTTTGCGGCAGTAAAACCGGCAAGGCAGAGCAAAATCAGTCCGCCCGGAATGGCAAGATAGCGCCAGTCCATCGTCTGAACTTCGGGGGCTTCCACCTCCGGCACGACAAGCGGTGTGCCGTGAAACACCGCCACATACTGCACCTTATCCAGCGATACCTTTTCCACCTCGCCGCTGTATTGTGCGGTGACGGTATACCCAGTCACATTGCGACTGGACGCGGTTCCCGTGTAGGTTACGATAGCAGAGAAACGATCTCCGATGGCATCATCGTCCACATTTTCTGTGTTGTCGGTCTGCCAGTCTACCGTGGAGAAATTCAGCGTCCGCCCGTTCTCGGTCGTGGTCTTGGGGATGTACTCCAAATCCATGCTGTTGAGATTGGGATAGGTGCGGGTCGCGGATACTGTCCACGAATTGTTTTTGTATCCGGCAGGCTCTACGGTGATGGAACCGGTATCCAGCTTCAGCGTGCCAGTGAAGCCGTCCTCGGTGGTGACTGCCTTGGTATCCGCCAGAAGCGGCAGAATAGCGGTCAGTTCCTTGCTTTCGCTGCTGACCGTCACGGTTTCGGTGTATTCCTTGGCCTGCTGTTCGGGCAGTTCCTGCCGCAGCAGGTCGGTCAGCGTAAAAGAATAACCGTCCTGCTCAAAGCTCTGCTTTACCTGCATGGACGGCTCTTGATCGACCGGCAGTTCGTAGGTTTTCCGCACCTCGAAAATACCGTTGTTCATACTGTAACTGACCTGCGACGGATATTCCGCCGCAAATGCGGTGGTGCTGAGAAGCAGCAGCACCGCCAGAATGGTGATGGGTTTCTTCATCTCTCTTTATCCTTTCCGAGCCGAGGCGGCGTCTGCCGCGACTGCCGTTTGTGTTGCCGTATCCGGTCAATGACGGAGATTGGCTCATTCTCCATCATCTCTTGCGGCCAGCCAGTCCCGCGCTCTGCGGATCTGCTCTCTTGCGGAACACGGGACTCTGCTTTTTTTAACGGCTCATCCTCTGTCTGCTGCTTTTCCGGTGCGGCGTAATGCAAACGCTCAAAAACACGGTTCAGCTTGGAAACATCCTCGGCTTTCGCCAGAATATCCACATGACCGCTGTCACTGGCGGTGTCCTTGATAACGCTGAACAGAATACCGTACTTTTTCGCTTCGCGTCGAAAGGCGGCTAAGTCCTGTTCTTTCAGGTCGAACACCCGCAGTTCCTTACCGCTGCGAAGCAGGGCGTTCATGTGTGTCTTGCCCCGCAGCTTCTGATTCTCGTTCGCCAGCGCCAGACACAGGGCCGCAAGGTTCTTGGCTCCCAGTGCGGCCAGCTTCGCTGCTGCTTCGGAGATTTGGATAGCCTCGCGCGTCATTTGCTCGGCGGTTTCGCTGCCGATACTCATGGTATCGCTCCTCCTTCTTGATATTTTGTACATCGTAAACATGGGTCTGCACCCGTTCCGCATCCGCTTCGATCTGCTGGCAGAGCCGCAGTTCTCGACGGAGCTGTTTAATCTGGGCGGTGCGCGTGCTGATCTCCAGCGACAGCACCTCTTTCTGTTCTTCATCGGCGTGCCTCCTTTCTTCGTAGAGTGGTTTTCGCTCCCGCACAGCGGTATCAAGCTGCACGGTGAGCAGGTTCTTGGTGGATTGCAGTTCCTCGGCGGTTTCGATTCGGTAGTCTGCCAGAAACCTGTGCTGTGCCAGATATTTTTGAAATTGTATCGTGTCCTCCAGCAGATACCGGCTGACCTTTTGGGAACCGCGTCCTTTGGCTGCACCACGCAACAGATAAACATAGTGAAAATACAGCGCACGAAAACCATGTACCTTGGGGTACTTCTTGAAACTGCCCTTGCAGGTGTAATGCCGTGTAACAGGTAACTGTTTGGGTCGGTTCCATGAACGCTGTGATAAAATCCGCTGCTCAATGGCGCTGTCGGTGTAATTTTCGCCCAGACTGTCCAGTCGGATGAATTTCTTGCCATAGGGCGGCTTGACGGCGGTATGCTTTCGGTTGCCGCTGCGAACTTGATACCCGACTTTTCTCAATTCGTCCAGAAAGGTCGTGAAGTTTAGCGACTTGACGATAATACCGTCAATATCCCGTCGTACCTGTTCGCGAATGGTCGGCTGTCTGGATTTGACCGCCTGCCATTCCTGATGGCTTTTGCCTTTGCCTTTCGGCTCGATGACGGATAATCCATACTCCCGGCACAGTTCATCGGAAATTTTCTGTATCTCCTGAAAGTAGGTTTTCATGTTGCAACGCAGCTTCTTGCCGTCCAGAAAGGACACAGAATTGACTGCGATGTGGTTATGCAGGTGATGTTTATCCAGATGCGTACCGATGACCACCTCAAAACGCTCACCGAACAGCTGTCTGGCGAACTCAACGCCAATAGCGTGGGTCTGCTCTGGTGTCAGCTCACCCGGCTTGAACGACTGGATGATATGATAGCCCTGCACGCCGCCCGTCTTGTTGTAACGCCGTTTAGTGCGCTCCATATCACGGCTGGCGTTTTCCACGCTGCTGCAATTCAGACAGCTTTCAAACAATCGCTGCTCGGTCTTATCTGGGTTTACAGCGTAGTCGATCATGCCGTCCAGTGAGGTCTTCTGCTCATTGACGGCATATCGGACAGTTTGCTTAAAGTCTAGCCGAATCGCAAAAACTTTGGTAATGGCCATATCAGAATGATTTGAGTTTGTCCCAAATCTGCACCTGCATATCTGCGATGAGCCGGAGCGTTTCCTCCGTTGCCGGCTCACCGGAGTTGGCACGCTTGGTGATCTGGTTGATGTTGTTCGCAATGCCGGAGGTCTGCCGCAGCAGCTCCGCCCATTCCGCTTTAGGCCGGGGCTGCATCTGCACGCCGAGGATCACATTGCGGACAAACGGCTCGATTTTCAGTCCAGCCAGTTCCGCCTGCGCCAACAGGTGATCGCGCTCCGCGTCCGTTAGACGGACGGTGATTTTTCGTTCTCTGAGTTTCATTCGTTATTCCTCCAATTTGGGGTATTAGGGCACTCCCTAACAAGCGGCGCTGTTCGCAAAATGCTGTCATTTTGCTATGCTTGCAAAAATATTCGGAGCGGCCGCAGCCACACCGAATTTTGAGCCGCCTGCGGCTCACCGTTCCGGCTCGTTCCTCGCCCTCTGCCGAGGAGAAATGCCTTTCTGTCGCATGAGCCATTCATTGTAGTCCTTACCCTCAGCGGGCAGTTCCACCGATACAGGCAGGTCGCTGATTGCCTGCGAAATAGCACCGGCCGCGCCGCGTCCTACCGCATCGTTGTCCAGCCGCAGCACGATTTCCTGCACATCGGTGTGGCGCTCCAGGTAACCTTGCAGAGCAGTAGGCACCTTGGGCGTTTCATTCGGTCTGGACTGGTAGACGCCGCCGAGAGAAAGAACAGTTTCCTGCCGCCAGTCCGCGCCCTGCATTTTTACCTGTGTGAGATAGGAAAGCACGTCGATGGCGCACTCGAACACATTCAACTTGCTGCCATTCTGTCCGGTGATGGAGAAGCAGAACCGCTTGTTGCTGCCGGTCACATCGCGCTTGAAGCCGCTGCCGGAGAGTGTGCCGCGCAGCGTGGCGTAACGCGGTGTTTTGCCATCGTAACCGACAAACACAGCATTGTGATAGTCTGCGGCTTCGTATAGCAGGCCATGCTGAAAGCAGTAGTCTAGTATCGTCATATCAATGCCGCGTGAGAGCAGATAGGCAATCACACGGCGGTTGTTCTGGAACCGCACCGGCAGAAAAAATTCCGCCTTGGGCCGTTCAGCTTTAGGTACGGACACGGGTCGTTCTTCGTGGGAAGCAGAAACGCCGCACTGCTCATTGATGAGCTGCACGGCGTCAGGAAATTTCATATTTTCAACTTTGATAAGGTACTCCAACGCATTGACGCCGCCCATTTTGTCATGCGACCACCAACACCATTTTCCGTTGGAGATTTTCAGACTGTCATGGCTGCGAAGTTTGTAGGCGTTTGGACCGGTGGGGATCAGCTCGTCCGGCTTGTATCGGCGCAGAAAGGTCAGTAGGTCAGGCTGACGAGCACGCTCAATCTGTGATTTGGTTGCGTAGGGCATGGAATCAACTCCTATCGTTCTCGGTCATTTCTTATTTTCTCTGCGTAGTCTTTCACGCTGTATCGCTTCATATAGGCATTTTCACTGGGCATTCGGCTGTCCAGGTCGATACCACTTAGGCGGCTGTCCTCTGGGGCAAGTACCCATTCCACGGGAATAAAGCGGACTTTGGCCATTATTTTGAGATTGCCGTCGAACACACCGTTCAGATTGTGAAATCCTCTGTCACCGCACACCCAGAGGATTTTAGCGTCTTGCGGTATATATCCGAACGGATGCTTCAAAATGATGACCGACATTGGTTCGATGTCCATAATGCGATAATAGTCGCTCTGCGCGGTCTTTTCGTAAGCGCGGAGCAGCTTGGGGAAACACCATTGCGGCTGAACATACAGCCAGCTTTCTTGATAGCCCATCGTATCACCTCTCTGGCTGGTCGTGCCGAGGCGCAGGCTTCTGTTTGGTGTGTTCCTGTTCCATCAGCAGTTCAAAGGCATAGTTCACCAGGCACGGGTGGGCATTGGTGTGAAACTCCGAGAATGGGTCACGCTGGTCGGTGATACGGTAGTCAAACTTGGCGGCTTCACGCTTGGATGCAGCAGAGTACCGTCCGTCCCAGTCGGCGCACTGCACCGTGTATCCAAGAAGAAATTTACAGCGGTCATGTCCAAATTCCTGTGTCCACTCCTGCACGAACTCGCGCATCCTACGCTCCTCATTGGCATCGCTGATATTCTCTGTGAAAGCGTCGATACACGCACGGTCGCGTTTTCGGTTGGCACGGTAGAGATGTACCTCGCCCTTTTCGCGTGCTTCCGAGTACGAGCCTTCGTAACGGAACACAGACGGGTCAGCGTACAGTTTCTCTGCCCGATATTGCAGGCGAGTGTCGAGATAGCTCTGCACAGAATCGCGCAGTTCCTCCATGTGCCTGTCCTCCACAGGCAGCCATTCCTCATACAGCACTTGCAGAGGATGATCCAGTTCGTTCAGCACATTGAGTTCCGCTGGCGTAAGCTCCGCACTTTCCAAAATCATCAGCAAGTCCTGCTTATTCACGATTTGATAGGCACTGTTGATAATCTCCTGCGGCGGTTTGGTTTTCATATCCTCCAGATAGGTGTTCAGTTCGGTCAGCGCCTTGTCATAAAGCGTCTGGGCGCGTTCTTCGGTCGTACTCATCGTTCAAGTTCCTCCTTGCGTTTGTATTTTTCTTCCTGCACCGGTTCCGGCGCTTTATTATCCATGTTCAGCAGGGCGTTCAGTTCCTCCAGCCGTGCCGTTTTGGTGTTCAGCTCCACTTCACGGGGGAACGGCTTTTGTACCTCTGCCTTTGCGGTTTCCAACTGTGTTTGCAGATTGGAAAGCTGCTCCCGGCAAGCCTGTTCCTTGATGGGCAGCCCCTCCAGCGCATTGTCCATGCGCTGTAAATTGCCAAACACATCGGTTCCCAGCGTGACCGTGTGACGAAGCTGACCGATCATGGTCAGGCGGTACTCTTGACTAAAGCTGTGAAATTCCAACTCCAGCGTCAGGCCGCGATAGCTGCCGATCTGTGCCGCTTCCGGAGAGAGCATATTCTGGCACATCGTCAGCAGCGCCGCGCCTGCCTCTTTTTTCTCGGCATGGGTGACGCCCGCCAGCGTGAGTGGGGAGAAGCCGTCCTCATTGGGATGGGTATTCTCCTTGACCGCGACTATATCGGCCTCATAGCCGGAGATTCGTTCCCTCGCTTCGGCAATATTTTTAGGGAAGGTCTTGCTGATTGCATCCTCGAGCGCGTACCGCTGGCTCAAATGGTTGGATTTCAGCAGCTTCAGCTTGGATACCTCAATATCAAGGTCCATTTTCTCCTTTATCATGGGGTTGCCGCTGGCCAGTGCCTTGATCTCGGCATAAGAAAGCGCCTGCTCGTCCACATCTTCGGCGGAGCGCACTGGCGATTTACTGGTCATGATTTGGCTGATAAATTTCTGCTTGCTCTCCACAAGCTGATAAAGATAGGCGTCGAAGGTACCTTCGGTGACATAGCTGTAAATGTCTACTTCGGGGTTTTCGTTGCCCTGGCGGATGATACGCCCCTCCCGCTGCTGCAAATCGGACGGACGCCACGGGCAGTCGAGATGGTGGAGTGCGATGAGCTTCTGCTGACAGTTGGTGCCAGCGCCCATGCGCTGGGTGCTGCCCAGCAGGATACGCACCTGACCGCTCCGCACCTTGCCGAACAGGTCTTTTTTCTGCGCCTCGCTCTTGGCGTTGTGGATGAATGCGATCTCGTTTTCGGGAACGCCCAATCCCAACAGCTTTGCACGAATGTCGTCATAGACGCTGAATGTGCCGTCATCCTTCGGTGTGCTGAGGTCGCAAAAAACCATTTGCGTGGAGCATTGGTCGGCGGTGCGCTGCCAGATCTCAAACACATTTTCCGCGCACTTGGCGGCTTTGCTGTTGGGGTCACTGGGCAGCATGGGGTTGACAAGCCGCTGATCCAGCGCCAGCTTGCGGCCATCGTTGGTGATGAGCAGCATATTGTCCACGCTGCTGTCCACCTCGCGGTTTCGTACTTTCTCAGCCCGCTCCGCCAGCGACGCCACCATATCTTTCTGATACTCGGACGGTTTCAGCGCAATGTTGTGGTAGTGCGCCTCCGGAACGGGCAGCTTCAGCATATCCGCCGTCTGAATGTCCGCCACATTTTTGAATACGCTCATCAGCTCCGGCAGGTTATAGAACTTGGCAAAGCGCGTTTTGGCGCGGTAGCCGGTGCCTTCCGGGGACAACTCAATGGCGGTGACGGTTTCCCCGTAGTTCGCCGCCCATGCGTCAAAGTGCTGTAAGCCCTGCTCTTCCAGTGCCGACATCTGCAAGTAACGTTGGATGGTGTAAAGCTCCACCATGCTGTTGGAAATAGGGGTACCGGTGGCAAAGACAATGCCGCGGCCTCCGGTGATCTCGTCCAAATAGCGGCACTTCATAAAAAGGTCTGAGCTTTTCTGCGCCTCAGTCTGGGCAATACCGCCCACATTCCGCATTTTCGTGTATAAAAAGAGGTTCTTAAAATAGTGCGACTCGTCAATGAAGATGCGGTCAACGCCCAATTCCTCAACGGTGACCACATCGTCCTTGCGGCTCTGGTCATTCAGCTTGTCGATCTTGGCTTGCAGGCCCTTCTTGGTTTTCTCCATCTGTTTGATGGTGAAGTTCTCGGCTTTTTCTCGCTTGGCATCGGAAATCCCCACCATGATCTCGTCGATCTGCTGTTCCAGAATGGCCCGCTGGCGCTCTACGCTCATAGGGATCTTCTCGAACTGCGAATGTCCGATAATAACGGCGTCATAGTCGCCGGTGGCGATCCTACCACAGAATTTCTTGCGGTTTTTGGTTTCAAAATCCTTACGGGTAGCGACAAGGATGTTCGCTGCCGGATAGAGCTGTAAAAACTCAGTGGCCCACTGCTCTGTCAGGTGGTTGGGCACCACAAAGAGAGATTTTTGACACAGGCCTAGTCGCTTGCTCTCCATGGCGGCGGCTACCATTTCAAAGGTTTTTCCCGCGCCCACTACATGAGCCAGCAAAGTATTTCCACCGTAGAGAATATGGGCGATGGCGTTGACCTGGTGCTTGCGGAGTGTGATCTCCGGGTTCATGCCTGAAAAGCTAATGTGACTGCCATCATACTCACGGGGACGGTTGCTGTTGAACAGAATATTGTAGCTCTTACAGATGGCCTCGCGCCGGTCAGGGTCTTTCCAAATCCACTCGGCAAAAGCCTCTTTAATGAGTTCCTGCTTGCTCTGGGCAATGGCGGTTTCCTCTTTATTGAGGACGGCGACCCTCCGCCCATCCGGGTCATACTGATAATCGAAAACACGGACATCCTTCAAATTCAAGGTGTCCTCGATGATCTCATAGGCGTTGATGCGCTGTGTGCCGTAGGTGCTGATGGCCTTGACATTGCCGCGATCCTTGCTCTTGCCTTCGATGCGCCATTCACCGGTGATGCCGGAATAGTGGACCTTCATGCTCCACTGAGCGCTGCGGGGTGTTCCCAACGTTTCGAAGATAAACCGGCGGACATATTCGGTGTCCAGCCATGTAGCGCCCAGCCGGACGGAGATCTCGCTGGCAGTGAGGTCGGTGGGCTGCACCTACGCCAATGCCTCGGCGTTGATCTGATACTGCGGGTCCTGTTCTGCCTTGCCTTGGGCAACCGCCAATTTCTGACGCACATTGCCGGAAAGATACTCGTCTGCGGGCAGGTATTTCTCATGCCCATCGTTCTCGCCGGTATAAGCGGGGTTCAAAAAAATCACGCCCTTGAGGTCAGAAAACAGCGTTTCCTCATCCTTGCCGGTGAGCCTGCCCATATAGTCCATATCCACATGGGCCTTTTCGCCAATGGACAGCGCCAGCGCCTCCACCGCTGTATCTACCTTTTCAGCGGGTTTGTGACTGCGGATGGTGCGCTTGGTGAACAGGTCTGCCTTCCTTTTCAGGTTCCGATCCTCGTCCAGAATTTCCAGTGAGCACAGCAGAAAATAGGAGCTGTCTTGATCGAAGGCGATGGCGTTGCCGCGGGAATTGATGAGTCCGTATTTCCGGGTGAAGGCATCGTAGAGGGCATTCAGCTTGGCTTGCTGCGCCTTGATTTCTTCATCGGGATAGTCCTCGGTCTGGTATTCCAACAGCGTCCGCACACAGTCCCGCAGCTCGATCATGCCGCGGATTCTGCTCTCTGCCGTCTTGGATACCTCCACCGGGTTCATGCGGCTGTTTTCGCGGTAGTAGATTTGACCATCGACCAATGTATATGAGAAATTGCGGACAGCAGGATCGGCTTCAATGGAATGATCTTCACCATCCAGTTCTTCTTCGCGGTCGTAGGCAACAATTTCACCGTGAATATTCTGAATAGCTTCGGACAGCAGTGCTTCCAACGGCTGCTCCGGGTACGGCTCACAGGTAGGTGTGGGGCCGAACGGCCCGGACACCATCTTCATCTCGCCCAAGACCATATCCGGGTGGTCGATGAAATAACTGTTCATCTGGATGCCGTTTTCATCGGTGGCAAGGTGTACCCATTCTGGTTCGATGTCCACCATACGCTCACGCTTTTGGAGGAACAGGATGTCTGAAACGACCTCGGTTCCTGCCGCGGATTTGAACGCATTGTTGGGAAGTCGGATCGCACCCAGCAGCTCCGCTCGCTGTGCGATGTATTTACGGGCACTGGCGGTGCGCTTGTCCATCGTGTAGCTGGAGGTCACAACGGCGATGACGCCGCCCGGTCTGACCTCATCGAGAGCCTTTGCGATGAAATACTCATGGATGGGGAAATTCAGCCGGTCATAGCGTTTATCCGCTACATGGAACTGGCCGAAGGGAACATTGCCGATGGCAATGTCAAAAAAGTTATCTGGGAAGGCGGTTTTTTCGAAGCCCTGCACCGCAATACTGCTTTTCTGATAAAGCTGGCGGGCGATGCGGCCAGACAGATCGTCCAGTTCCACGCCGTAGAGCTTGCTGCCGCTCATGCTTTCCGGCAGCATACCGAGAAAATTGCCAATGCCGCAGGACGGCTCCAGAATGTTGCCCTGTGTGAAGCCCATCTGTCCCAGCGCGGTGTAAATACTGCGAATCACCGCAGGCGGCGTGTAAAATGCCGTAAGCGTGGATTCACGGGCGGCAGTGTATTCCTCATCGGTCAGCAGGTTTTTCAACTCGCTGTATCGCGGGTTCTTTTCGTCGCAGAAATTGGCAAGACCGCCCCAGCCCACATACTGTGCCAGCACCGCCTGTTCCTCTGATGTGGCGGCGCGGTTCTCCGTTTCCACGGTTTTCAGTGTGCAATCGCATCCAGATTGCGCTGAAAGCGCTCCAGCGGCGCGCCCTCTCCGATGTGGTCATCGGTGATGCGGTAGTCCCGGCCATCCGCGTCCAGCGGATAGGCAAGCGCGTTTTGCTTTTTCTTTTTCGGCGGGGTGAGTACCGCAGTGGATTCGTCTGTCTGCGGCTGCTCCGGCTCGGTAGCTGGCGCGATTTCCTGAAGTACGGGTTTTGGCTCAATGGGAGTTTCGACTTTCTCCTGTTGAGGTGTATTGTGCCGATGGTTGAACAGGCTGAAAGTGCCGTCCACATACTCCGAAAGCCGCTCTTTTGCGCGGCGGACGGAATCGAAATACCGGTCATTCTCCGGCAGGCCATCCAGCCGGGAAGTCAGTGCCGTCAGTATTTCCGCTGCTTTGGCCTTATCCAGAAGCTGCTCCTCAATGATAGGAACGGCATCGTAGAAGTCTATGTTTTTCGGATAGGGGCGCGGAATTTCATCCGAGGCATTATAGAAACCGTTGTAAACTGCCTGCGCCAGTTGCCTGCGCTCATATTCCGGGATTTGGGCGATGGCGTCCTCGCCGGGGAAGCGTTTCTGCGCGATCAGGCGCTCATATTCCTTGACCACATTGGGGATGGTCAGATGGACGGTATCATATTTCTTGGAATTGTAATCCCGTTCATAGTCCAGCCCCTTGTAAGTCTTGGTGTATCCATACCCGGCGCGGGCTCCGCCACTGTACTCGCCAAAGCTGCCCTTGATGAATTTCTGGTGTTCATCCGGCGTGTGGGGATAGCAGAAATGGGAATAGATCGCCAGCCGGCTTTCGACGCCCTCCCGCAAAAAGTGATGGTCGATCTCGTCCTGCGTGATGAACATTTTGCACTGGCGCAGGAAGTTTGGCTGTGCGGTGAAGTGGCGCTCCGGCAGGTTCAGACCGTCCAGCACAACGCCGATACGGTGTGTGTTATAACCGCTTAAGTGGAATCTCGTGATACTCTGATCTGCGGCATAGGCATCGAGAAAATTGTGGTATTCCTGTGAGAGCGTCTGCAATCCGCCTTCGTTTTTTGCAAACGCCACCATATCGTCGTTCAGTTCTGGATAGCCCTTGTGTTGGTCATGGATCGCCAATGTCTGTGGGAATAGGCCCTGTGCGCGCCCTTCTTCGTTCAGGTCACGGGCGGTCATCAGCAGAGCTTCCATTGCTTCGTGCAGCACCTTGTCCGGGGCCTGCTCCAACTCTGCCGCCGACAGGTAAGTACCTACCTCCAGCAGTTCCAAAATACGAGTTGAAACCTGCTCCCATGTGACCACAGTTTTGCTGTACCCGGTGCGGACGCTGTCCCCTTGGGCGAGGTGGATGCCGTCCTCCAGAAACCACACGGCGTATTTGCGGCCTTCGTATTCGATGCCGCGCCCATTTCCCGTGCCAAACTCCCGACGCAGAAACGCTATATTTTCCTGTTCAGAATGCTCCCGCATATAGAACACCGCAATGCGTTCGGCGCTGCCGGGTTCGTTTCCGGCTGTGTAAAGCGCCTGGTCGATGACCTCCTGCGGCACCGTGCGGGCCGGGGCCAGAATGCCGGTGGCTGTGTCTGCCGGAACCTCATAAACCGGGGCGTCGCCGCCCATGTCGAATAGGGCAAGCTGCTCCGCGACGATTGGGGCGTTTTGCAGGCCCAGCTTGATCTTGTACTCGCCGCGCTCGATCAGGCCCTCGGTCATTTCGGTGATGACTGGCCATGAAAAAACGGACTCTGAGGTGCGGGAGAGGTAGCTGCCCTCCCACATCAAAAGTCCGTCTTTCTCGGCATGGTAGCCTGTCCGAACACCGTCGGTCAGGACTTCCACCCATATATCGTTGTAGCTGTTTTTCAAGAACTCTATGCGTTCTGCAAGGCTCTTGTGGTTCTGAAAATACTCAAAAATTGTCTGCCGCTTAAGGCTGCGTCCACCATCGTCCAGCAGATTTGCTTCGATGAGGTGAGTATCCAAGAATGGAGGAAATTCGGTGGCTGTGACGCTTTCGTTGGTTTTGTTTAGCTGTAAATCAGATCGTTCAGTACCTGCTCCTCCGCGCTGTGCCGGAGATTGTTCATCAGACCCGTCCAGCGCAGCGGATCGGTCGCTTTCAACTCCTCCGTCACGCCCTCGGCTTTCGCCATCTGCGCCACGGCCTGTGCTACCATCCTCTGCGCGGTCTGCTCGATCTCCGCCAGATGTTCCGTCAGTCGGCAGCTCGTTTTCAAGTTGATGTACAGCACGCGGCGGTGCTGCTTGAGGTACTGCCGCCGCAGTTCTGCGTACTTGCCCAGATGGACTTCCGACTCCTGCGGGAGCAGCAGGTTCGGAATCTGAAAGCCGTTCTGCTCGTGATAGGTGATTTCCATGTTCATCGCTCCTTTCAGCGTCAATATTTCGTTCGGTATTGGAATCATACCGGTTTTTGCTGTCCTTTGCAAATAACTGCTCTCGCTGAGCCTGCATGACGGTTCGGCTGATTTCGCGCAGTCCCATTTCTGCGATGTCACTGGTAGCGATGCCAAGGGCGTTGATGGTAGTAGGCGTGTTGAATTCATAGATATGGCCGAATTCATCAGGTGAAAAGTAATCATCTGCCCGCAGGCCCAGACGGGTCAGCAGCATATGGAAACGCTGACTTCCAATGCATCCCGGTAGAATACCTCCAGATTGAGGTCGTCCAGTTCTTCCAGCAGACTGTCCTCGCGGCAGTCCAACAAGTCCTGCAAGTAGTCCGTGATGTTATCCGCCACGGCGTTATGGCTGGCAGAGCGCACCGCCTCTGCGAGATTTTCTTTCTCGGCAAGGTTTCCAAAGGTAGCTTCCAGTGTTTCGATGACAGCCGGTTCAAAGTCGGACTGCATTGTCCAGATCGGCAGCGGATGGGCAAATCGGGATTCGTGCGTATCCGACACATCGAAGTAGAGTTTTAACATGTGCTGTCCATCGTCACCGAACACGGCAATGCTTTTTGCACCGCGATTGACCCAGCGGCCAAACTTCCGGTTCCAGCGTTCCATTTCCAGAACGGCAGTTGCGTCCGGGCGCTGGGCATAGATCAGGATTTGCTCATCAAACGGGCATTTGTAGTTATAGCAGGCCGCACGGAGAAAGCCTGTCCAGCTTTTATAGCTGCTGGTGACGCTTCGCACGGTCTGGTCGTACAGTTCGGTGATGAACTGAAATTTGGTTGGCAAATGTGTTGTCCTCCTTTCCAAAGGTATGAAAAAAGCAGCCCTTATGGACTGCTTTCAGCGGATGATTTAATTTTACGATATGGAAGTATTACTCACCATGTTTCGGCAAGCAGGAAATCGACAAGATGAACGATTTTAATACCGTTTTCAATGCCGGTATCCATTTCGTTGAGCGTAACGACATATTTAGGATAATGGTCACGAATCTCCATCAGATTTCCGACCTCTCGGTCTGAAGTTGCCGGAATCTGGACACAGACCTGCACATAAATCTTTTCGTCACGGCGCGTTGCTACAAAGTCGATCTCCTTCGTATCGTTCTTGCCGATAAAAACATCGTAACCGCGGCGCTTCAATTCCAGAAAGACGATGTTTTCCATCGCACCATCCAGCATCTTTCGGTTATAGCCCAGCAGAGCATATTTGAGCGATACATCGGAAAGATAATACTTCTCCTGCGTTTTCAAAATGCTCTTGCCTTGCAGGTCATAGCGTTCGCATGGATAAATGATGAACGCCTGCTCCAACCAGCGCAGATAATTGTAAATACTCTCCACCGAAACCTTACGGTGCTCACTTTTGAGAAAAGCAGAGATAGAGTTGGCCGAAAAGGTCTTGCCCATATTCTCAATGATGTATTTCACCACGCGATCAAAAAGGTCTTGCTTGTTGATACGGTGGCGCTTTACAATATCGCGGGAAACCACGGTGTGATAAATACCGTTGACGATCTGATAGGCACTCTGCTCATCATACTCACTCAGCGCAATGATGGGAAAACCGCCAAAGCGAATATATTCCTCCAGCAATTCCCTTCGGGATAGAGTGCTGCCTGCCTTAAAGTCCAGATACTCCTTGAACGACAGCGTATAGACGGGAATAGAAACATAGCGCCCTGTCAGATAGGTTGAGATTTCGCTGGACATCAGTTTGGAATTGGAGCCGGTTACATAGATGTCGGCATCTGCACCCTCCAGCAGACTGTTGACCGCTTTTTCCCATCCGTCAATCTCCTGAATCTCGTCCAGCAGAAGGTAGCAATGGCCTTTTCCTTGCATAGCTTCAACCAGTTCATCATACATCTGCTTGGCGGTGATATTTTCAGGAATGTCCATCTCTGTGTATCGCTTGGAGATAATATGGTCCTCGGATATGCCACGGCGCAGAAATTCTTCTTTCAGCATTTCAAAAATGGTAGACTTGCCGCAGCGGCGAACGCCAGCCAGTATCTTGACAAGCGGTTTATCAATAAACGGCTCGATAGCTTCAATATAGTCCGGTCTGTTAATCATGATATCGCCTCCCCTATAGCTATTAGTATAACCAGAAAAACCAGGATATGCAATGAGTTTTTCTGGTCTAACCGTAAAAACTTTATAGCTATTCAAAGGCGATATGACTTATCGCTCTGGCTCCGCTCGCTTCTTAGCAAGGGAGCGCGCTTTGGCTTTCAGTTGTGCGCGGTATTTCTCAAAGGTATCACGCTGATAGCAATACATATAGAAATTGTATTCGCCCTTTGTCGGTGTACAGCGCAGCATATACGCATACTGCTTGCTTTCCACCAGAAACGCGCAGGACGGAAGAATAGCATCTTTGATGGCGCAGCTTTGCTGATAGCAAGTACAGCAGCGTTTCATGGTGTCAAAGTCCCGCAGCGGGGAATCCGGCTGTTCTCTCAGCCAATTCACGGTGCGGTCAATATCCGTCTTGAACTCCGGTGTGTTCAGCATATCATTCTGGTGCGGCCACCAAGTCGTAAAGAATTGCTTGCCGCTGCCAAAGTCACCGCGCAGATGTCCGATACAGCCGGTGACCTTGTCCTGCTCCTCGGTCTGGGAGTAACAGAGGTCGTGCAGCACAGTGTCATCGGCTACGAAAAAGTCGATGACCTGTTTCTCGCTGACGGGATATTCCTGCTGAAACTCTGCCAGAGAGAAACAGCCGGATTCGAAATCCAAATCACCATCGTTCAGTTCCAGACCGCCGCTGATGGGTAACTGGATTGGCTCCCGCGTCAGGACGGTGCCGAAAAAGTCCACCAGGATACCGCGTGCCAGTTCTACCGGCTCACCGCCGTATTCGTCGCTGTACCGGACTTCGTAGCGGTACACGCCATCCGGCACGGTAGAGCGGTCAACACGCAGGTCGGTGAACAGAGCCGGTACGCCGAAAATCGTCACCTCATCGTAGGTCAGGCGGTTTGCATCATGTCTGCTCATCGTTCCTCACCTCGCTCTGGTATCTGCACTGCCTTGGATTTCGCTCGATCACGGAGAATTTCGGCTTCTTCAGTGATGCGCCTGCCAAAATCTGCGACTGCGCCCAATTTAGTCGCACAGTAGTGTCCCCAGAAGAAATTATCCGGGGCGTTTTTGATGTTCGCCTGCCATGTGACATAGGGCGCGGCTGGATTGTTCAGGTTCTCACCAATGACGAATCGGGCATTGCCGACTGTCATGCTTTCGATGATGGTATAGCCTTCATTGACTTGATTTTGCTCGTTCACACTCAGACCTCCCTGGATTTACTTAGCCGAAAGAAGAATATTCTTTCTCGGCACAGTAGTTTTCTTCTCTCTTTCGGCTTAGTTAGGAAAAGGGATTGTAAGGGGAAAACCCATGCAAAGCCTAACGCTCCTGCTGCCGAAGCTGCCGTTTGTGCCAGTCCTCCAACAGCTTGACGATGATCTTCTGTTTTTGTGACGGCGTATAAGTTCGGGGAAAATATTTCGCCAGCACATCGCCTTTCAGCACCAGCTTGTCCTCGATGGGTTTTTCCTCGGTCATAATGGCATCCATCACATTCTCGTCCAGTTTGCCATCTTGGCTGTACTGTTTGAGCCGCTTGGCCTGACTGAGATTGGGCGTACACTCCTCACGCTCGATAGCGTCGCAGAGCATGATCTGTTCCAGCTCGGTGAGATAGGACACCTCCACAGCGGCATTGAATGCCATTGTCTTGTTATCCACGCGGTCTAACAGGTCGGGAACGAGGTTTGTTAGCCGGATATAGCGCTGAATGGTTCTGGCGCTCTCGTTTACTTCTTGTGCCATGATGGAATCAGAACGCTGACCGATTAAATTCGTGCCAATTTGGCGCACATTTTCTTTCGGTCTGCCAGCCTGCCGTTTCATCGCGTCCAATTTCATCTTGTAGGCAAAGGCTTTTTCAGATGGCAGCAGCTCCTCGCGCTGTAAGTTGCTGTCCACCATGAGCAGGATTGCAGTATCATCGTCCATCTCCCGCACGATGGCAGGAATCTCGGTCAGACCCGCAAGCTGGCTGGCGTGATGACGGCGGTGTCCAGATACGATTTCAAAATTGCCGTCATTTTTCGGTCGTACCAGAATGGGAACCAAAACACCCCGTTCCTTGATACTCTCAACTGTTTCCAGCATTTTATCATCGTCTATTACCTTGAACGGATGGTTCGGGAATGGCTCCAGCTTATCCAGCGGAAGGCTCTGCACACGCTCTTGCGTATCTGCCTGCCGTTCCTCGTCTGTCTTGAACAGGTCATCATAGCTGGCGAGTTGGATATTTTTCGCGGCACTTTTCATGCTCCAGCACCTCCTTCGTAAATTTCTCATAGGCGGTCGCTATGGGACTGCGCGGGTCAAAGCTGAAAATACTGGTGCCTCTGGCGCTCATTTCCGCCGCCTTGATACCGCGTGGTATCTCGGTGTCGTAGACCCGTATCGCCTTGCCGTAGGCGTTCCGCACAAGCTGGCTGATCTCCTTAGAAAAGTTCGTGCGGCTCTCTGTCATGGTGATGAGGATACCGCTGATTTTCAGATTGGAATTCAGTTGGCGCTGCACCTTGCTGACCGTACGGAGAAGCTGTTCCAAGCCCTTGACGGGTAAGTAATGTGACTGAACCGGGATAATGACCCGACCTGCCGCCGTCAGCGCGTTCAGCGTCAGCATACCGAGGGACGGACTGCAATCCACCAGAATGTAGTCGTACTGCCGCTTGACCTCGTTCAGATAGGTACGGAGTACGGTTTCACGGCTCATGGTGTTCACAAGGGACACCTCCAGGCCGGACAGTTCGATGTTGGCGGGCAGTAAGTCCATGCCCTCTGAGTGGTGCAGGATACCTGCCTGCGGTTCGATAGGGCGGTCTGAGATAATGCGCTCCAGCATGGTGGCCAGTGTTGGCGATAACTCGTCCGGCTGCTGCCAGCCGAGCATTTCTGTCAGATTCGCCTGACTGTCTGCGTCGATGAGCAGCACGCGCTTGCCCTGCCGCACCAGTCCAGCGCCCAGATTGACCGCCGTAGTGCTTTTCCCCACGCCGCCCTTTTGGTTCACGATTGCTATGGTCTGCATCATTTTTCCTTTCTTTTCTATTTTTAAGCAAAAGAAAATCGTCTGTGAAAAACAGACGATTTCTCTTATGTAAATGAGTGCGTTCTATGTACAAAATAGTGTATGTTTTGAGGTGAAAAAACGCCAAAGGAGGTCGGCGTAAACCTCAAGCAGGGCTATAACGGCGATCTGACCAGCCGTCAGGCCGGCTCCGTAGGCGGTCAGATGGTGAAGAAGATGTGTCCCGTACATACTTCGAGCTTCGCGCGGGAATGCCGCACGGCGTTCGGGCATTGTGTGAGCGTTCAGTATATTGCCGGGTGGATATAGAGCAGTATACATGCCTGTCATACAGCATTTCCCCCGTGAAATGCAAAGGTAAGCCGTCAAATCTTCCTCATCTTCCCCGCATGAGATAAGAAAAACAGCGCACAGCTTGCTTTCGCTTCGCTGTGCGCTGTCGTTTCCCGTGGACTATTATTCTCTTTTGTTTTTAACTAAGCAGCATTGTCTTAAAGCCGGGAGATTTTTTACTTTTCCAGTTCGGTCCAATCACGAGTTTCGCGCAGCTTGTTCCACTTCTCGTGCTTGTTTCCCTTGATGTCGTAATAGTGGCTGTTCGTAGCCTCCTGTACGGCCAGGTAATACCATGCGGAA
>ERZ772885.362-NODE-362-length-33724-cov-17.132139_pt1 | contig 33724 bp, 19 predicted proteins | sample MGYA00580580_ERZ772885 | MGnify/ENA primary metagenome ERZ772885 (study PRJEB29015, sample SAMEA2737673) | human gut metagenome | biome: human gut; feature: human-associated habitat; material: faeces | place: China | collected 2012 ...
CCCTTTCGGCTGCTTGAACAATTTTTACTTCAGAATATTGTCTAACTTTTTGGGGTCACTTCAAATACAGTGGTACAGGGGGATTTTGTATGTTGCAGTGCTTTTATCAGAACACGATACGGAAGCTCACGCTGTGGTCGCGGTCGCCGGGGATGTGGTAGGGCTTCTCTACATCGGTGCCCCAGCTGTCGATACCGCCGACACCACGGACTGCGCCAAGCACCGTGATGCTGGTGCGGCCGGTGTTGGGCAATTCCGAAATATGCTGCGCCGCCTCGATTTCCTGGGCCGTGTTGGGCAGGGCGCTGAAGGCGAACGGCTCACCGGTCTGTTCCAGGGTCAGTTCGCTGCCGTCTGCCAGCTGCAAAACCACCTGCTGGGTGTCCATGTGCAGGCCGCAGTCCTGGGGAACCAGCGCCGGGGCGATGTGGGGCACTTCCTCGTGGCAGCCGAATACACCGCCCTTGTAACGGTCGGGATAAGTCTCGCCGGACAGGCCGGTCCACTGGGCGCGGGCCACGGGGGCAAAGGTCTGGAATTTCACGCCGAAGCAAGGCAGCTCCGGCGCGCCGGGCACACCATGGTAGACGGCATCCACCCGCAGGGCGGCCTGGGGCTCTACTGTATAGGTGATCTCCACGCCGGCACCGGGCACCAGCGGCACGCTGTATTTATAGCAAATCTGCACCCGCTGCTCGGATTTTTCCAGCACCGTGCAGCCCTCTTTGCGCAGGAACACGTCTGCCGCCATCCAGGCCGAGGCATGCTGCGGGAAGCCGCAGCCGCGGTCGTTATCGGTGCTGGCACGCCAGAACGCCGGAGTCGGGGCACGCCAGAGCCACTCCTTGCCGTCCTTGCGCAGGGAGACAGGCCCCTGCTCCGGGATGGAGAACAACAACTCAAAGCCGCTGCCTTTTACGCCGATGTTTCCATCGCCGCAGATCACGGTCAGGGGCAATCGGCGGCGCTTATCCCAGGCGGTGCGCAGGGCGGCGGCACTGCGGGCAGCCTCCATTTTGTTGCGGGCATCCTGGGCATTGCGGCGGGCAGGGGTGTTGTACCAGTAGCGTACCTCCTGCATAGCAGGCTTCTCGGTGCCATCGGCATAGACAATGCCGTTGCCGCTGAAGTTGTAATCTGTTGTACGGTCGCCAAAATCGCCGCCATATCCCAGTATACTGTCATTTTGGGTATTTGGGTGCCAAAGGGCCTGGTCCATATAATCCCAGATGAAGCCGCCCTGGTACTTTTTGTACTTTTCGATCAGGGCCACATAGCTTTCCATGCCGCCCAGGGAGTTGCCCATATCGTGCATGTACTCGCACAAAATGAACGGTTTAGCCGGGTGTTCGGCCATGTAGGCGATGATTTCGGACGGCTTGGCGTACATGCGGCTTTCCATATCGCTGATGTCATCGAACTCACGGCAGTGGAAGACGCCCTCGTAATGCACCAGGCGGCCTGGGTCATTGGCGCGGAAGAAGTTCGCCATAGCACGGATGTCCTTGCCAGCGTAGCTCTCGTTGCCGCAGGACCAGATCAGCACAGCTGCGTGGTTTTTGTCCCGTTCAAACATGCTGCGGGCGCGGTCGACCACGCAGTCCCGCCATTCCGGCAGGCTGCCGGGCACGTTCCAGCTGGGTTCCACGGTGCCCAGCTTTTGCCAGCTGCCGTGGCTTTCCAGGTTGGTCTCGTCGATCATGTAGATGCCGTTTTGGTCACACAGGTCATACCACAAACTCTGGTTGGGATAGTGGCAGGTGCGCACGGCATTGATGTTGTTTTTCTTGAACACGGCCATGGCGGCGTGCATGTCGTCCGCATCAATGGCGCGGCCCTTTTTGGGGTTCCACTCGTGGCGGTTGACGCCGTTGAACACGATGCGCTTGCCGTTTAAGCACATGACACCGTTCAGCGTCTCGAACCGGCGGAAACCAATGTCGTAGGGCACGACCTCCTGCACAGCGCCGCTGGCATCCTGCAGGGTCAGCACGGCGTGGTACAAGATCGGCTTTTCGTGGCTCCAGGGGTGGATGCCCTCCAGCGTGATGGCGCTGCCATCGGTAAAGTCATCATACAGGGCATAGCCCTCGCGGTCAGTCAGGCGCAGATGCACCTTGGCACCCTCGGTCTCGCCGTCCAGCTTGATGACAGGTGTCAGCTGGCCGGTGGTGTTGCCGGACAGCAATTCGGCTTTGAGCCAGATGTCCCGGACATGCACCTTGGGCTTAGCGTAGAGATACACTGAGCGGAAGATGCCGGAGAAGCGGAAGAAGTCCTGATCCTCGATCCAAGCGGCACTGCTGCGCTTGTAGACCTCGACACACAGACGGTTGCCGGTCTCTTGAATATAGGGTGTCAGGTCGAATTCAGACGGAGTAAACGTATCCTCGGCATAACCGACGAACCGGCCGTTGCACCAAAGGTACATAGCCTGCTCCACACCCTGGAAGCTGACGCACACCCGCTGGCCGCGCAGGTCCTCGTCCAGGTCGAACTCTTTGACGTAGCTGCCTACGGGGTCATCATCCCAATTGATCTGCGGCGGACGCAGGGCGGCACGGCCATCCCAAGGGTAGAGGGTGTTGGTGTACTGAATCTGCCCGTAGCCCTGCAGTTCAATGTGCCCGGGCACGCGGATGGTGCCAAAGGCGGTCAGGTCGGCATCCGGCTTATAGAAATCCGCCGGGCGTGCGGCGGGGTTAGCACTCCAGGCGAAGCGCCAGGCACCGTCCAGCGACTGCCGCAGCGAGGTCAGGCCGGTTTCGGCCTCCGCCTCGGTTTTATAGCAGACATGGTCAGAGTGGGCATCCAGCCGGTTCACGGCAAACACGGTGGGGTCGGTCAGCCAGTTCAGTTCGGGTGTCATAGTGTCATCCTCTTTTATCGGTCATTGGGCTGTTTTTTGGCCCAGCGGTCTTTAAAGTAGTGGGCGGCCAGCTTGGGGGTGCGCTCCCGCGTAAACAGGCCTTTGCGGTTGCAGCTGCCTACGCGCATGGGGCCCTGCTGGGTGGAGAAATCCGCAAAGTTCCAAGGCCATTCTCCCACAACAAAGGGGCGGCTGTCAAGGCAGGCGTTGATGGTTTTGTAATATTCCACCTGAAATTCCTCGGTGAACATTTCGGGGGCGGTGCCGTGCAGGCCCGCCACCGTATCCGCGCCGTATTCGGAGAGAACCAGCGGCTTATCGATGCCTGCCCAGAAGTCCAGTTCCTGCTGGAACGCATACGCAGCGTTTTCCAGGTCGCCGCTCAGGTTATACCAGCCGTAGTAGCGGTTGATGCAGACTACGTCCATCGTGCGGGTGGTAATATCCCTTGTATAGTCGTTCTGGCAGCAGACCATCGTGACCGGACGGTCCTGCGGGTCTTGGGCGTGGGCCTGCTCATACAGCGGGCGCCAGTAATCGTAGGCGCTTTGGGGGAAGTGTTCGGTGTCCGGCTCGTTGCCAAGGCTCCACAGCACCACGCAGGGGTGGTTTTTGTCGCGGTCGATCATGGCGCGCAGCACGGCGCTGTGGTAGGCTTTGAGTGGGAAGGTCTTGTACGGGTCGCAGGCCGCCCCCGCGCCAATACCTACGGCAGGCGTTTCATCAATGACCACGATGCCCAGTCGGTCGCAGAGATCGTAGACTTCCTCGGCATAGGGGTAGTGACTCATGCGCAGGCAGTTGGCGTTCAGCCACTGGTACAGCTTCAGGTCGGTCACGGTCACACAGGCATCATAGCCGCGGCCGCGGAAAGCCGAATCCTCGTGCTTGCAGGGTCCTTTGAAATAGAACGGTTCACCGTTGATGAGGAACTGGTGGCCGCGCACCTCGACACTGCGAAAGCCGAACTGTTGGCGGTATTCATCCTGACCGAACTTGACTAGGGCGGTGTACAGGTAGGGCGTGCCGGGGCGGGGCTGCCACAGGTGGGGGTCCTCCACATGCAGGGTGCCGTTCTCGCCCTTGCCATCCGCTACCACCTTGCCTTCGTCGTTCAAGATCTCAATGCTGGCAAGTCCGTCTCCAATCGTGTTGATTTTGTAGTCCAGTGTGCCATCCATCGCGGGCGCCAGGGCAATATCCGCAATGTAAGCTGCCGGGGTGGTGTACAGATGCACCGGGCGGGTAATGCCTGCGTAGTTGAAGAAATCGAAGTTGGGCAGGTTGACGCCCTGCATCTGCTGGCGGGCCTTGCCGGCTTCCACCGCCGGGATGCCCGCGTTGTCGGAGCCAAAGAAAGCAGTGCCGCCCTCGTTGCCCACGGGCAGGGTGCTGTGGCCGATACGGTTGTCTACTTCCACTTCCAGCGTCACGGTCTCGCCGGGCTGGGCCAGGGCGGTGATGTCCGCCTCAAAGGGCAGGAATCCGCCGCGATGGGTGGCGATCTCTTCCCCGTTCAGCCGCACCGCGGCGTTGTGGGTCACGGCGTCAAACCGCAGCACACGGCGGGCACCCTCTGGCACAGTAAAGCGGGTACGGTAGTAGGCCATGCCGTAGTGGCGGCGGAACTCCGGGTCCGGGCTTTGGTCGTTATAGGACGCGGGCACGGCGATGGTCTGCCACGGGTCGTTGGCATTGAAGCGGAAATCCCACACGCCGGACAGGTCCCGGACGCTGCGGGCAGCATTGGTTTGCGGATACATAACAAACACCTCTCTATAATTCGGATGCTTCAAAAGATGCGGGGGAGCTTTCCCTCTCCCCCGCGCATGCCTACACATGTTATTGGGCGTGGCTTTCCACGGTGGTGGTCAGGCTGATACTCCCCACCGGGATCTTGTATTTCACGGCAGGGATGACCGTGTTGGGGTCGTACACGTTGGTGTTGGGGTAGGCGTTCACCAAGAAGCCCTCGCCTGCCGCCCCCTGCACGGTGCAGCTGCAGTTGTCATTTTGAGCAGTGGCGTGGCCGCCCTCGGCCGCGGCGGTAAAGCCCGGCGCAAACTTGGGCACAGCAAAGCCGCAATCGTAAGCGGTGCAGGCGATGGTGCTTTCGATCGTATGGCTGCGGACGTGCCCCCACTCGGTGGGGATCAGCTCGGTGGTCACGCGGATGCCGGGGAACGGGCTCCACCGGCTGAGCATACGGTCGCCCATCAGGATGAAGCAATCGCTATGGCGGCGCACAAAGGTCCAGCCGTCAATGACGAAGGCCAGCATGCTGTCCGGAGCGGCCTGCTCCAGCTGCACATAGCTGCGGCTGGCGGAGAAGCCGAACCGAGTGCTGTAGACGAACTTGCCGTACTTTTCCACAAACTGGCCGTGGTCGCCCTTCTCGTAGTTGGCGGGAGAGTAGGCATTCAGCTGGCCGTCCGGCAGGCGCTGCAACAGCAGGTCGGAACAGGGCTGGCTGACAACACCCGGCGCGGCCAGTTCCGCGGGCAGGGGCGCGGCCTCGGCAGTCCAGAAGGGGTGATCTTCCGGCAGGGCCAGCAGCAGGAACACCTTCAGACCCCAGTAAGGGCTGCCGGGGGCGTTGTACTGCTCGGCCATGTACTGCTGCGGGTAGCCGTAACCGATGGTGAGCACACCGTCCCGGTCAAAGATGGGCTTTGCCAGCCACCAGTTCAGGTTGCGCACGATGATGCCTTTCATCACCGGCAGGGGCAGCGGTTCCAGCCCGGCCCAGATGCAGGCAGAATAGAAGGCGCTTTGCCCGATGCGGTAGGTCAGGCTGCGGCCGAAGGGCAGGGCCGCGCCGTTTGCATCAAACCAGCGAGCAAACTGGCGGCCGAACTTGGTGGCACGGTCACGGTAGAGCGCTGCGCGGGCGGGGTCCCGCTTGGCGGCGAACACGCTGTACAGCACCGTGTAATACTGGATGGCCCAGGGGTTGTAGTAGTCCTTCTGGGGCTTGATGCCTGCCGGGCCATCGGAGTACCAACCGTCGCCCACGTACCATTTGTCCACCTCGGCCATATCGGCGGCGGCCTTTTGCATATCGCAGGGCATGCCCACCGAATCCAGCGCCAGATTGACCAGTACGCGGAAGAGCAGCCAGTTGCAGCCGGGCAGTTCGTGGTGGTTGATGGTGTCCAGCCACTTGGCAAGGTTGGCTTTCCGGGCATCGGTCAAGGATGCCCAGACGTTTTCCGGTGTTTCCAGAATGGCACAGGCCAGGGCGGCCATCTCGACAAACAGCTGGTCGTAATCGTTGGGGGCGCCCCAGTATTCGGGGCTTTGCGGGTCGGTGCCGTTGGCAAGACCCTTTTGGTAGATGGCCAGAAAGTCATCGGCCCGGCCGCCGCCTGCCCATAGGGGGCCTAATGCCCACAGCGGGCGGGAGAACGCCTCCATCTCAATGGTGCGGGCGGGGTAGGTCACGCCGGTATCACCCAAATGCAGCCGTGCGCCGCCTGCGGAGTACAGGGGCAGCAGCGGGTTCAAGATTTTGCGTGCCAGCGCGGTAAAATCGGATTTTGTATGCAGTTCCATAATATCACCAATACAGTTCCCAATCTTTGGTCAGGCGGGTAAGGGCTTCCATGTAGAAGTAGTCGCCCCAGCTCACGCACTCGTCCACGCCCTCGGGCGTGCAGGTGTTGTAGGGGCTCTTTTTGCTGTAGGTGCCGTGGCGGACAAGACCGATGCCCTGGGGGCCTTCTTTGACGGCGTAGTGCTCCGCCACGCTGCCCAGCATCTGAGTGGCCAGGGTCGTGTACTCGGCAGCTTCCTCTTTGCCCACGTATTTGGCGGCTTCCAGCAGGCCGCAGGCCACGATGGAGGCCGAGGAGGAATCCCGCGGCTCGGTATCGCCGCTGGTAAAGGTCATATCCCAGTAGGGCACCAGATCGTCGGGCAGGCGGTCGAGGTAGTAGGCCAACACCTTGCGGAACGCATCCAGATATTCCGGCCGCTTGGTGTAGCGGTAGCTGATGGCTGTGCCGTAGACACCCCAGGCCTGGCCGCGGGCCCAGCAACTGTCATCCTTGTAGCCCTGGCAGGTAGCGCCGCGCACGGGGGCGCCGGTCTCCGGATCCATAAAGAAGGTGTGGTAGGTGGAGCCGTCGGCGCGAATGGAGTTGCCCAGGCAGGTGGTCACATGCTTGTGGGCCAGGTCGGCGTAATGGGCATCGCCGGTGGTCTCGCTGGCCCAGTAAAGCAGCGGCACATTGAGCAGGCAGTCGATGATATAGCGGTAGTTATCCCGCGCCCCCAAAGCGCCCCAGGCCTGGAAGAACTCACCTTTTTCCTGGAAGCGGGTGCAGAGCTGGTCGGCGGCGAGAATGGCAGCCTTTCTGCCGGTCTCGCTGCCGGTCAGCTTATAGGCGGCCACGCAGGACGGGCTGTACAGAAAGCCCATGTCGTGGTGGTCCACTTCGATCTTATGCTCGATGCGGTACATAAAGCTGTCCACCAGCGTGAGGGCAGCCTTTTTAAAGGCTTCATCGCCGGTGCGCTCATAGCTCAGCCAGATTTCGCCGGGCCAAAAGCCGCAGGTCCACTGGTTGTTCTCGCACTGGGGGTAGATGTCGTGGACACTGGAGTGGTTCTGGCAGTGGTCGGTATACAACGGCAGGTTCCGGCGCACCAGAGAGGCGGCGGTGTCCAGGGCCTGTTCGGCCTGTGCCTTGGTCAGGACAGGATTGGGGTAGGTTTTCAACATAAGGGACCTCTTTCAAAAACAAGGGCGGGGCACAGGGCTTTTCGCCTTGTGCCCCGCCGGATTGGGTGTTCGTTTTTACTTTCAGCTTAGCCCTTCAGGCCGGAGGATGCAACGCCCTGCACGAAATATTTCTGCAAGGACAGGAACACGATCAGCACCGGGATCAGCGCGATGACAGATGCCGCCATGATGAGGCCGTACTCAGCCGAATACTGGCTGATGAACATACGCAGGCCGATCTGGATGGTCTTAAGTTCGGTCTTGGTCAGGTAGATCAGGGGGCCGAGGAAGTCATTCCACGTATTGACGAAGGTGAAGATGACCAGCGTGGAGACAGCGGGCAGAGACAGCGGCAGCATAATGCGGGCGTAGATGCCGTACTCAGACAGGCCGTCAATACGGGCGGCTTCACACAATTCGGTGGGGACGCCCTCGTAGAACTGCTTCATCATGAACACACCGAAGGCGCTGAACGCCTGCAGGCAGATGATGGCCAGATGGGTGTTGTTCAGGTGCCAGGAGCGCATCATCATGAACTGGGGCACCATGTAAGCCTGCCAGGGCACTGCGATGGTGGCGATGTAGCCCAGGAACAGCACGTTCTTGCCCTTGAAGTTCAGCTTGGCGAAGGCATAGGCAGCAAAGGAGGAAGTAAGCACCTGCAGAATCGTGACAACGATGGTCAGGAACGCGGTGTTCTTCACGAAGGTCAGCAGGGGGATCTTGGTCCAGATGTCAATGTAGTTCTGCGGACGCGGGTTGGAGGGGATCCACTCAATGGGGAAGGTGAAAACGTCCTTGTTCATTTTAAAGGATGCAGACAGCATCCACAGGAACGGGACAAGCATCAGTGCCGCCACGATGATGAGCAGCGCATAGATCAGCACACGGCTGACGACATGCTGCACTTTCATCGAGCCAGTCTTTTTCTTAACAGCGGTAGTAGCCATTTTGTGTTCCTCCTTTCCTTAGTCGTTGTTGGACGAGCCCTTGAACTGGATGATGGTCACGGCCAGCACCAGCACGAACAGCACCATAGCCACGGCACTTGCATAACCGTACTTGGGCGTGTTGACAAAGGCAACATTGTAGATGTAGTAAACAAGGGTCATGGTCGCATTGCCGGGGCCGCCCTGGGTGATCATGTACATCTGGTCATACACCTTGAAAGAGGCGATGGTCAGCATAATGACCACGAAGAAGGTGGTGGGCTTCAGCTGGGGCAGCGTTACATTCCAGAAGATCTGCCACTTGCTGGCGCCGTCCAGTTCGGCGGCTTCTTCCAGCTCGGGGTTGGTCCCCTGCAGACCTGCCAGGTAGATGACCATGTAGTAGCCCATGTTCTTCCACACACTGAACAAGATGACCGTGAACATGGCGGTGTCTTTACCGGCGGCCCACTTGGGCAGGTTCTCAACGCCCAGGGACGCCAGGATTTGGTTGACCGGACCCATCGAGGGGCTGAAGATCATGTTCCACACCGCAGCAACGGCGACCAGCGAAGCAACATAGGGGAAGAACGAAACGGTGCGGAAGAAGTTGCGGCATTTGACTTTCTGGTTCAGCAGCATGGCCAGGCCAAGGCTGCATACCAGCGTAAGGGGCACGGTGCCGATGGCGTAGACCAGTGTGTTTACAAAAGCAGCTTTGAACGTCTTATCGTTGAGCAGCGCAGCAAAGTTGCTGATGCCTGCAAACTCGACCGGGTGAACACCGTCCCAGTTGCAGAAGGAAAGCGCGATGGCGAAGATCATAGGTACCAGCGTGAACACGCAGAACCCGATGAAGTTCGGGGCGATAAAGCTGTAGGCGATCAGGCTGTCCCGCGTGGATTTTTTCATCCCGCGTTTGGGGTTTGCCTGCACAGCCTGCGTAGTTTCAGCCATGGGTCATACCTCCTTGGGGTCAATGGCAGATTTTTGGCAATAAGATAGGGGCAGGCGCGCCCGCCCGCCCCTTATCGGAAGAAGGAAAACTTATGAAAAAGTGTAGCTGGTGAATCAGCCCAGCAGAGCGGCGACCTGCTCGTTCATGTTGGCGATGCCTTCGTCAACGGTCTCGCTCTCGGTCATGATAGCGTCATGCTCGGTGTTCAGGATGGTCTCGATCTCGGAAGCCTTATCGGACAGAGGCATCTCGAGGTAGATAGCGGTGGTGTTCAGAGCTTCGAGAGAAGCGTCGTCAGAGGGGAAGCCTTCGGTGCTGGAGATGATGGCGTTGGTCTCGTCGCTGGCAACGGCGGGGAAGGTGCCGACAGCGGCCACGCACTTGGCGCCATCCTCAGATGCGCACCAGTTCACGAAGTCGAGGGCAGCATCTTTCTTCTCGGAGTTAGCGTTGACAGCCAGGCTGGTCACAGTGCCCAGGGTGGAGCCGGCAGGTGCGCCGTTCGGATGAGGATACTTGACGATGCCGAAGTTGACAGGCTCAACACCGTTGCCCTCAGCCTCTTCGTTGTACTTCTGCATAGTAGCGATGAACCAGGAGCCCATGTTGCACATAGCAGCCTGACCGTTCTGGAAAGCGCCGGAGTAGTGCAGACCAGAGGTCTTCTGCTCGCCGTAGTTGGGGATAACGCCGTCAGCCTGCTCAGACAGGACCTGCTCGTAGTAAGGCTTCAGGAAGTCGTAGTTGCCGTCAATAACGGTGTGCTCACCATCCAGGATGCCGAACAGAGTGGTGGTGGAGCGCCAGGTGTGGTAAATGTTGCCGTAAACGCCGGTCTTTTCGTAGACTTCGCGGATCTTAGCATCGAAGTCCTCCATCGTCATATCGTTGGTGGGATACTCAATGCCGGCCTGATCGAAAATGTCCTTGTTGTAGTAGACGACCCAGAAGTCAGAGCGGAACGGAACTGCGTAGTAATTGCCGTCTTCAGCAGTCAGCTGGTCGAGAACGCCGTTGAACTTGCTCTCATCGGTGGTCAGCTTGCCGCTCAGGGGCTCCAGCAGACCCAGGTTGATCAGGTTGGAGTAACCGGGGATGTCCTTGATGGACAGGACATCCAACTCGCCGTTGCCGCCGGCCAGCTGGGTAGCCAGCTGGGTCATGTAATCGGTAGAACCCAGGTCAGTCATCTCGATGGTGACGTTGGGGTGGCTCTCCATGTAGCCATCGGCCAGGGCCTGCCAGTAGGCGGTGGAATCCTTATCCCACAGGGCCCAGTTCAGGGTGACGGCCTCGTCGCCGGAAGCCGTGCTCTCGGCAGTAGCCTCGCCGGAAACGGGGGTGCTGTCGGCAGCAGCCTCACTGCTGGAAGCAGCGGAACCACCGCAGGCGGCCAGGCTCAGAGCCATGGAACCAGCCAGACCAAGGGCTGCGAGTTTTTGCAATTTACGCATAATGTTTCTCCTCCTAAGTAGAAATCATTTTTTCGGGAAGGCGTTTCGTTCTGTAGAGGGCCTGTCCCTTTCGTTGCCATTATCATACACCTTTGCGATGGTGAAATGGATGGTTTATTTTGGGTTGAGTCTGCACTTTTTACGGCAGTTCTCAAAAAGCTGCACAAAAAACATGTACTATTTTACGAAATCTGTAATTTTTATCTTTCCTACAGTTACGGCACTCGAAAAGCACATTCTTTTGTCGAATTTATACAGTTTTCTTCTTGACAGAACCGAATGGATACGGTATCTTTTTAATAAGAAAAGCGCGGTGCGCCTCTCCCCCACCCGCTTCGCGGGGCTCTCGCGCAGAGGGGGCCTTACATAGCATTTCTTTAAAATTTTATCACAAGGAGCCTTTATGGGCAAATATAAATTACGCCATGGCAGTATCCAGGTGCGCGTGCTGGCGCTGACGCTGCTGTTTACTTTGGGCGTTTCCCTCGTTATCGCCATTGGCAACATGCGCCAGATGGCAGCTGAGTGGGAGCGCACCACCTTATTGAATGCCGAGTATGCCTTACAGACCGCCGCTGCTGCCATCCACCGGGATATTGAGGAAGTGGACGACCTGGCCAGCTGGTGCGCCTACAATCCCAGTATGCGTACCTATTTATTAACGGATGTCAGCAGCAACAACCAGGCACTTTCGATGTACCCCACTATATCGGCCAAGTACAGCACACTGCGCACCATGCAGTATGTACAGCGGTTTGTGCTCATCAATGCCAAAGGCCGCCAGATGGTTTTTGGTACAGCCGTTACCAACACCGTAGCCATGACGCCGAAGGTACTGGCCCGCATCCCCGGTTATGACGAGGAATATTCCGGCTGGTCCTGTATCATGCGGGACCCGATGGCCCTGACCTCCCAGGCGTTGGACACCATCCCCCTTACCCGCAAGCTGACCCTGAGCGGCACCGGCCGCGAGGCCCACATCTGCGCCTTTGTCTCCCCTGCCCTGATCACGGCCGCGCTGAAAGGCTTTACGATGCCGGAGGGCAGCAGCCTTTTGTGGCAGATGGGCGGGCGGTACTACGGCATCAACGGCAATATCCTGACCGAGGAGCCCCTGTCCGATATCCCGGCCGAGCAGCTGGATGTGGACATGCTGGATGACAGCACCGAGGTTTATTCCATTGCAGCCGGATACGATGCCCAGTTGATGGTGCGGTATCCCATCGGTGTACACGATCTGTACTTGATCGAGATCATCCCCAACGGGCCGCTGCAGCGGCAAATCCCCTACCTGTCGGATTCGCTGGTCATCAGTCTGCTGGCTATTCTGGTATTGGGCTTGCTGCTGGCATTTTTGCTGCACCGCATGATCACACCGCCCATCACGGCACTGCAGAACCGCATAACCAAAATCAGCAGCGGCGACTTTTCCTTTGACCCTGCCATTGAGTGGAACAACGAACTGGGCGACATTGGCCGGGGCATTAACAGCATGTCGGCCAGCGTCACCGCCCTGATGGACCACCGCCTGGAGGACGAAAAGCAGAAGCAGGATTTGGAATACCGCATGCTGCAAAACCAGATCAATCCCCACTTTATTTATAATACGCTGAACAGCATCAAGTGGATGGCCACCATCCAGCATGCCCCCGGCATCGCCGAGATGGTCACGGCGCTGTCCCGCCTGCTGAAAAGCGTCTCCAAAAGCAACGAACGGCTGGTGCCCCTGTATGAGGAGTTTGCCCTGCTGAACGACTACTTCACGATCCAGCAGTACCGCTACGGCGGCACCATCACGCTTGATGTCAGCTATATCGAGGATGAAAAGCTGAACCACAGCTGCCTGATTCCCCGCTTCACCTTGCAGCCGCTGGTGGAGAACGCCATCTTCCACGGTATTGAGCCGAAGGGCAGCGCCGGGGAGGTCACCCTGCGGGTCGAGCGGGATACTGCCAACGGCGATGTGCTGATCCGCTTAACGGACGACGGCATCGGCATGACGGCGGAACAGGCTGCCAAGGCTCTGCAGGAACCGGGCCCCGAGGAAGCCGCCGCCAAATACCGCCACGTGGGCATGTGGAACGTCCACAAGCGCCTGCAATACAGCTTTGGCGAAGCCTATGGGTTAAGTATCGAAAGCGAGCCTGGCGTAGGCACTACCGTCATGGTGCGCCTGCCAGGGCCGCCCGCACAGCAATGAGGTGATCTTTTGACACGGATATTCTTAGTGGATGATGAACCGCTGGTGCTGATCGGCATGCAGGGCATGCTAAACTGGAGCGAACTGGGCTACGAGGTAGCCGGCACCGCCCGCAACGGGGCCGAAGCGCTGAAAGCCATTGAGGAAAAGCGCCCGGACATTGTGGTATCGGACATCCGCATGCCGGTGATGGACGGCTTTACCTTGGCGGAAAGCTGCCACAAGGATGGCTCAGCCCTGCCGGTGTTCATTATGCTGACCAGCTATGAAGAATTTGATTACGTGAAACGCAGCATGCGGCTGGGTGTGGTGGACTATCTGGTCAAAATCGACCTGACCGCTGAGGGCCTTGCCGCCGCGCTGGACAAAGCCCGCACGGTGGTAGAGAAAGAGCGCCGCCTGCAGGAGCCTTCCGCCCCGGCGGTAAGCATGGACAGTTACCGCGACCGGCTGTTTTTGCAGCTGTACAGTGGGTCATTGACCGACCGCGCGCGGTTTGACCGCCAGTGCGCCGAGCTGGATCTGCACTTTGACGCACCGCAGTACGTGGTAGCGCTGGGCAGTTTGCAGGTGCCGGAACAGGCCACCGACCAGTTGCTGACCTTGAGCACCGGTGTGACCCGCATGGCCGCCGAGACCTTGCCCAAGTACCACCCCTGCCGTGTAACCGGCATGGACCTGCGGCACTTCTCGGTATTGCTGCCCTTGCAGGAGGGCGAGGACCCCGAAGCCACCCTGGCCCCTGCCCTGCAGGCCACCGGGCAGATTTTGTACAACTATTTCAGTTCGCCCATCTACTGGGCCGTGGGGCGGCCGGTGAAGGACATTTTGCAGGTGGCCCAAAGCCAGAAGGATGCTTTTGCCACCCTGCAATTGCTGCGCAGCGATGCGCCGGTGGTGTTCTACCATGAGCGGCCCAACACACCGCTGGACCACCGCGCCCAGGTAGTGGCCCAGGTGCAGCAGTACATCCGCGAACATCTGGCCGAGCGCCTGACGCTGAACGAGGTGGCCGCAGTGTTCAACTTCAGCCCCAACTACCTAAGCCAGCTGTTTGCACAAAACAGCGAGAGCGGCTTTGTGGAATTTGTCACCGCCACCCGCATTGCCGCCGCCAAGGAGACGATGGCCTCCACCGACATGAAGATCTACGAGATCAGTAATGAAGTCGGGTTTGAGAGTGCCTTCTATTTCAGCAAGGTGTTCAAAAAATTGGAGGGTGTCAGCCCCCGCGAGTATATCCAGAGAATGAAGGGTTCCTATGTTGACGCAAAAGATGATGCCGGGATCTGAGTTTACCACCGTGTACCCGGTTTTGTACCCGCCTTACGCTGACCGTGCCGCTTGGGCCGCGTTGCCCGGCGCGGCGCGGTGGAAAGCGGCGGGCGACGCGGCTTTGCGGGATGCGGATACACTACCGCGCTTGCCGCTCTCCCTTTGGCTGCGTTTTACCCAAAATGGGGACCGCACCGTCTGGGAGCATGCCTACTTTGCCCGCCGCCGCACCCTGTGCGCACTGGTGATGGCCGAGGCTGTGACCGGGGCGGGCTCCTACCTGCCCGCTATCGCGGATTTAGCCTGGGCCATCTGCGAGGAAAGCGCCTGGCAGCTGCCCGCCCACAACAGCTATATCCGGGATACGCCCCAGCTGCCGCTGCCGGACGTAACCCGGCCCATCGTGGACCTGTTTGCCGCCGAGACCGGTGCGCTGATTGCCACCGTGTATGGCCTGTTAGGCGCTGCATTGGATGGTTACGCTCCCGGATTTTCCGTCCGTTTGAAAGGCGAAGTGGAACGCCGGGTGCTGACCCCCTACCGCACCGCGCATTTCTGGTGGATGGGCAACGGTGAGGAGCCAATGTGCAACTGGACCCCCTGGTGTACCCAGAACGTGCTGCTGGCCGCCGCCCAGTGCGCCCCGGCGGAGACACTGCCCGTTTACGTAAAGCAGGCTGCCTACAGTATTGACTGCTTTTTGAAGGACTACGGCGAGGACGGCTGTTGCAGCGAGGGTGCACAGTATTACCGCCACGCCGCGCTGACGATGTTCAACGCGCTGGACCTGTTGTGCCGGATTGCCCCCGGCGTATTTGATGATGTGTGGGCCGAGCCGAAGATACGCAACATGGCCGAGTACATTGTCAATATGCACATTGCCGGGCCCTATTATTTGAACTTTGCCGATTGCAGCCCCCTGGCGGGAGCTCGCGGCGTGCGGGAGTTTCTGTTTGGTCAGCGCGTAGCCAGTGCCCCGCTGATGACGCTGGCCGCCCGGGATTGGGCGGACGCATTGCAGCAGCCTGATCCCGACCGACTGCACCACCCGGACGACAGCGAGGGCATCAACCTGTATTACCACATCCAGACCGCATTGGCCGAGCAGAAAGTGCTGGCCTTTGCCCAAAGCGCCACCCCTGCCCTGCCCCGCGATATGTGGTACCCCAGCGTGGGCATTTTGGTCTGCCGCCGCGGGGCCTACGCCCTGGGGGCCAAAGCGGGCAATAACGCCGACAGCCACAACCACAACGATGTGGGCAGCGTGACGCTGTACAAAAATGGTGCGCCGCTGCTGATCGACGTGGGGGTGGAGACCTACAGCAAAAAGACCTTCAGCCCCCAGCGATACGAGATCTGGACGATGCAATCCAGCTGGCACAACCTGCCGGAGTTTGAGCCGGAGAGTGCCCAACACCAGCAGCAACCCGGTTTAGAGTTTGCCGCCCGGGATGTGGCTGTGAGTGATGCACTGGATGCTATCACGATGGACATTGCCCCCGCCTACGGCGCTGTGCCGGGGCTGGGCTTCTACCGCCGCCGGGTACAGCTTAGTGCGAACGGCCTGACTCTGCAGGAGGAAACCGACTACCCCGGCACCACAGCCCTGACGCTGATGAGCGCGGAGAAGCCCACTATAGTGGGGCATAACGTGCAGTTTGGGGCATTGGCGACTGCACACATAAATGGCACTGTACGCATTGCCGCTGAAGCCGTATCAATTACGGATTCCCGTCTGCGTCAAGCCTGGCCGGATACCTTGTACCGCACGCGGGTGTATTTTCGTAGCACACTGACCGTGGAGGTGCGTTGATGGTACTGGCCTTGCAGGGCGGTATGGCCGTGGGCAAAACAACCGCTGCCCGCTATACAGCGGCCCATGCCTCCGCTGTGACTGTATTTTTTGAGGACAACGCCCCCGCCCTTGCTGCTTTGCGGGGACGCGGGCTGGACAAGCACAAATTTGCGGACTACTGCGAAATCCAGCGGGCGTTCATCCAGCAAGAACTGGACCGTTATGCCCTCGCCGCCCACTGCCCCTGCGCACTGCTGGATCTAGGCCCGCAGGAAATCGAATTTTACACCCTGTACTATCCCCACACCCTTGGGCAGGACTGGCCCGTGGAACAGGCACTGGCGGCAGAGTTGGCCTCCCTGCGCCGTTGTCGCATCAACCGCACGCTGTTTTTGCATGCGTCCGTTCCTGTTCTACGGCAGCGCAAAGAAGCCGACGCCACCCGCGACCGCGGATTTTTTGACTACACCGTACAACACCTGCTGCCCGCGAAAGAACGGTGGTTTGCCGCACAACCCCTCGTGGATTTTTTGCAGACCGACCGTCTGACACAGGCCGAGACTGCCGCCGCCGTGCTGGCGTGGGTGCAGCAATGCCAAAAGGAGAATTTGTAAATGGAACTGTTGAAGCTGAAAATTCTGGACACCGATGGTCAAACCCTGATGACTGCCCCCGGCGCAGCGCAGGTAAGTCTTGTATACATGAATGCCTACAAGCCCGGCGACCGCGTGGCGCTGGAGATCGGCACACCGGGGCAGTATGTGGTCATCCAGTTTGAGGACACGATGGCCCCCGTGCTGGTGTATGTGGTCAAGCGGGAGATCAACTTCCACATCCCGTTCAACGAACAGGCCATCACCTACAGCCCCAAGAGTTTTGCCGGGGCCTGCCACATCATCCGCGCCCGCTTTGCCACCAAAGAGGAGATCGCCGCGCGCCGCAACCTGGCCTTTAACCCTTACGATGAACATGGCGACACCGGTTTTTATCCGCATGCTTCGGCCAATGTGGAGACCCGCGGCGAGGCTGTGTTTGCTGCCCGCAACGCCATTGACGGTGTATACGAGAACGATGCCCACGGCACCTGGCCCTACCAGAGCTGGGGCATCAACCGCGACCCCAACGCCGCCCTGACGCTGGATTTTGGCCGCACTGTGCTACTGGATGAACTGCGGCTGACCCTGCGGGCGGATTTCCCCCACGACAGCTGGTGGACCCAGGCCACCGTGGAGTTTGACGACGGCAGCCGCGAGGTACTGGACCTGCAAAAGACCGCCGCCTCGCAGACCTTTGCCATTGAGCCCCGCACCGTAAAGAGCCTGAAACTGTTTGAGCTGAAAAAGGCCGATGACCCCAGCCCCTTCCCGGCCCTGACCCAGATCGAAGCCTGGGGCACCGAAGCGTAATCCGCATACAAATAAAAGCGTCCTGCATGTCTGTTACGATATGCGGGACGCTTTTTTGCCTTGCCGGGGATACAGCAAGCCCCCGCTCGTTGCCGGGCGGGGGCTGCTGCAAACAGGATCCTGTTCAGATCCGTTGGGGATTACTTGTGCTTTTGCTCGCGCTTGCGCAGGATCAGCACGATCAGGCCATTTAGGCTGAGCAGGGCCACAGCGGCAAGCGGCACGATGGGGAAGCTGTCCGACGTCTGCGGGACGCGGGTAGTGCTGGCCGGTGCGGGCGTTGCCTGGCTGGGTTTGGCGGTGCCGGCTGCGCCGTTGGAAGTGGAATTGCTGTTGTTGCTATTGCTGCTATTGGGTTTGCTGGTGGGCGCGGGGGTTGCAGTGGGCTTTTCCGTCGGGGCCGGGGTGGGTTTCTCGGTCGGGGCGGGCTGTTCCTTGGCCTTCCAGCTTACGGCGAAGGGCGACAGACTATGGACGGTCACGACCAGCTTGCCATCCTTAAGGGCGGGCTTCAGCAGTTCGGTATTGCCGTCGTTCTTCAGGTGGGCGATAAGGAAGTCGTAGTTGTCTGCCTCCTCGGCCTTGATGTCGTTGGGCAGGTCGAAAGCGACCTCCAGGCCTTCCTGCGGGAAGTTCTCCTTGGTAACTTCCTCGCCGATGGTGCCGTCCTCGTTCTTGATCCTCAGCGTAACTTCGTAGAATTCGGTCTTACCATCCTCGGCGGGCTGTTCCTTGGCGATCTCCTCTTTCAGGGCGGACTTGACCTTCTCGGAAGTGGTGAAGCCCTTATCCTGCAGTTCCTGAGAGATATTGTCGGCGGTCAGTTCCTCCTTGATGACCTCGGTCTTGACAGGTGCAGCCGTGGGGGCGGGGGTTGCGGTGGGCTTGACTGTCGGGGCCGGGGTGGCCGTGGGAGCTGTCGTAGGCGCAGGCGTCTCCGTAGGTTTAGCGGTGGGGGCAGGTGTCTCGGTCGGCTTCACGGTCGGGGCCGGGGTCTCCGTCGGTTTCACAGTCGGCTCGGGCGTTGCTGTGGGCTCGGTCGTGGGAGCCGGGGTTGCGGTAGGTTTAGCAGTAGGCTCCGGGGTGGCGGTAGGCGCCGTGGTGGGGGCCGGGGTCGCGGTAGGTTTAGCAGTAGGCTCCGGGGTCGCGGTAGGCTTGGTGGTCGGGGCCGGGGTGGGATCAGGTTTCGTAGTCGGATTCGGGGTCACGGTGGGTTCCGGCTTGGTCTTTTCGGTGCCAGCCACCATGATGAAGCTGACCTGCACGGCCGAGGTGGTGTTGGCGTTGGCGGCGATCTCCACCGTCAGGGTGCCGTTTTCATCGGCGCTCAGGCCGGTGAAGGCCAGGGTATCGCCCTTACCGGTGCAGCTGGTGTTGTAGTTGTAGCCGGTCTGCACGGTCTCACCGTTGATCTTGATGTCGGCCAGGCGAACTTTGCCGTTTTCCACCCAGCCGGTGGGGTTGAACATGCCAACGTAGACAGTGTAGCCGCTGCCGGTCAGATTGTCAAAGCGGTAGGTGATGCTGTCCTTATTGGCAGCGTAACGCATGCTTTCGTAAATGTCGGCGTTGGTGTTGCGCAGGGTACCGGCGGTGCCGGTGTAGCCGAAGCCGTTCTCGGCATTATAGGCGCCATCGTTGACAGCCGAATTCTTAAGGGTTTCGGCGCTGGCGTTTACAATGGCAGTATAGTCGCTACTGACAGGGGTCTTGGTGGGGTTGGCAAAGTAGAGCAGGTTCTTCGGAACCACGGTAGCGGTGGTGCTGATGGAAATGTTGTTGCACTCCGTCAGCGTACCAGTGATGGAAACCGTGCCAAAGTTCTTCAGGCTATCGGTATCCCACTCGACCTTGCTGGTCACGTCCTTGCCCTGGGTGGTCACATTGACGGTTTTGGGCAGGTTGCTGCCGTCGGACCAGACGACCTTGGGCAGTTCGGTATTAACAGTGGTAGGCAGCAGCTGATCCAGACGGTCCAGCGTCCAGTTCTTCTCGCCCAGGACGGAGAGGGTGCTGTCGGTGTTCATCTGGATCGGCAGCCAGATGGTGCGGCTGTCGGTCAGATTGCTGCCGTTCCAGCGGTCAGCCATGTAGATGAACTTGCCGTTCTCGGCATCTACAGGCAGCACGTAGGTGACCTGGGTGTTGAACATCTTGCCGGTATCGTTCTTGGCGGGGTTGCCGATCTTTTCCCAGCCGGAAAGCACATTTTTACTGCGATAATAGATGTGGGCGGTGCTGTTCCAGCCATCGGTACCGCTGGTGATCAGGTAATAATAGCCACCGTACTTGAACATGGCCGGGGCTTCGCGGCTGTTGTCGGTGACAATGCGAGCGGCGAACTGGGTGTCATCGGCCTGGTCAGCCTCAGCAGCAAGGCCGGTGTAGTCCTTGTTCAGCAGCGAGACATAGAGCTTGGCGTTCATCTCACTGGAGTAGATAACATAAGCGTCATCGGCACCATCGTTGTTCTTGTCCACGCCGGTATCCACAAAGACAGTCATGTCGCGGGCTTCACCCAGGCGGTTGGCGTTCAGCGTGGCGTCATAGTTCATGCGGGTGACGTTCTGCACCGTGAAGGGGCCGAACGGGCTGTCGCTGGTGGCGATTCCGACCATGGCGCGGCTGTAGCGGCTGGCGGGGCAGTTGCCAACGCAGCCGCCGGCCACCCAACCGCTCAGGTCTTTGCTGTTGTACAGCGGGCCATCGGCGTGCCATAAGAGCACGAACTGTTTGGTGCTCTCGTTGTAGATCATCTTGGGGCGCTCGGTAATGCAGTAACTGCCGTACAGGGTTTCGAAAGCCAGCTGCAGTCGGGTGGTGGTCACGTTACGCACGGATCCATCGGTGCTGTCCGGGTAGAGCAGGCTGGTGGCTGTGATGGGTTCCTCACCGTAGGTCTTAGCGGTCCAGCTGATGTCGTTCAGATCCGTGGGTGCCTTTTCGTACTCGGTCACGTAGGCGCGCAGGAAGTTCTTGACGTTGCGGAACTCGCTCTCGGTCACACCCTCGGGTGCGGTGGACAGCTTACCCCAGGCTTTCAAGGTTTCCAGGTTCGTCTTGCTGCACTGCATGACGTTGTATTTCTGGGTGGTGCCGGTCCCGTTGGCACCCACGCTGGAGGTGATGGCCTTTTCGGTGCCTTCCTCAATGGGCAGGATGGTGCTCTGGGTGTAGAGGATGGTGCCGTGGTCGGTCCAGTTATACAGGTCGGTGGAGCTGTAGCAGCGCACACCGTCCACAGGGCGGGTGTTGTTGGTCTTATCCTCGCCGAACCAGAGGTAAACGGTCTTACCCTCGGTGATGGAGCCATCGCCATCCAGATCGTAGTTGACGCAGCCGTCGCCGGTGCCCTCTTTCAGAGTCATGGCAGAGCCGCCGTGGGCCTGCATGGGCAGACCTGTGTCGGCCTTGATGACAGTGGCAGCGGTACCGGGGATGTCGGTATAGGTTTCTGGCAGGGTGCGCAGGGCTTTGTACTGGGCATCCAGCGCCTTGACGCAGCTGTTCAGTTCATCGGTCGCCGCCGTTTCATCAGCGGCCAGGGTGTCGGCTTTGGTGAGGGCCTCGTTCATTTCGGGCAAGGTGTCGGCCGTGCCTGCCTTGTTTCCGGTGTACTGCCAGTTTTCCAGTTTTTCGGTTGCGTAGGTGATGCCGTTTGCCTCGTCGGCTGCCAGGGCTGCGCGGATCTCCTCGATCTTGGCGGCCAGCGCTGCGCGGGCTGCATCGGAGGGGTTCTTGGCATCATAGCGGGCAGCGGTCTCCTTGACGGCAGCGCTCTCGCTCAGGGCATTGCGCTTGACCACGATGTTATCGTACTGGCCGGTCAGCAGGTAATTGGTGCCGACGTTGCGGGCCACTGTAGCGGCAATGTCTTTGGATTCGCTGAGTTTGAAGCCGATGTCGGCGATTTCGCCAGCCTTTTTACCATTGAGGTAAACGGTCAGCGAACCATTGCCGCCGTTGGGCTCATTGTAGACGAAGGCTACAGAGTTCCACGTACCAACGGCCACATTGCCAAGGCTGATCTCGTTCTTGCTGATGCCGGCGTTAGAGCCATCAACGCCGTAGCCCACCTTGCCGTCATAGGTCAGCAGGTGCAGGCGGTTGCTTCCGGTGCTGATAGTGAAAGCGGAGCGCATAGCGGTCTTGCTCGCATCACTGCCGGGTTTTTCGATCATCACATCGGCCAGCAGGGTGAACTGGGTACGGCCGAACAGATTCTGACCATCGGTGATGGCGGCGTGGTATTCATTCTTATTGTTCCACTGGGTGGATACCTTCAGAATGGTGCCCCAGGTCTCATCGGTCAGGGTTGCGGCGTTGGCCGCCAGGGTCAGGCCGCCGTTATCCTCCAGCACCTGGTCAAAGAACTTGGAGCCGCTCTGCGCGGTCTTGCCGTTGACAGCCAGCCAGCTGATAACAGGGGCTTGGGTGCCGGTGGCGGTAACGGTGTAGTAGACGACCTGCTCTTTATCCAGGGTGAAGTCTGCCTTATTGATGATATCGCCGCTGCTGCCGGAGAGGTTCAAGTCAGCGGTATCGCTCAAGGCGGTTCCCTCCGTATCGGTGACAACAGCGGTCATCGGGCGGGTCATACTCCACCACTCACGGTGGGCACTGGTCAGGGTGTAGGTACCGGCGGGCAGGGTCAGGGCATAGGTCAGGGTCTCGCCCGCCTTGTTGTCGTGGCCGTAGATGCCGGTAGCGGTCTTATCGGCAGTGCTGCTGTAGCCCTTGGTACCTGCATCGGTATCCACCAAGCCCCAGGTAGTGGCATCGGTCTTAAACTGGTCGAACGCATCGTTCATCAGCAGGCCGCCCAGTGCCTTTTTGTAGAGTTTGTAGGTCTCGGTGGTGCCGCCAGCCACATCGGTGATCTTGCCGGAAACAGAATCAATGAAGTAAAGAGTATCGCCGGGGATGACTTCGTTGATGTTGACGCTGACAGTGAGCTGCTCCCCCAGAGAGTTGACAGCGTCCTTTACATTGCCGTTGATGGAGCCGGAGCTGTAGGCGTTGGCTGCCAGGGCATCCTCGTCCACATTCCATTCGACATCCCTGGTATCGATGGTACCGTCAGCCAGCTTGACCTCGACTTCATCAGGCAGGCCGGACACACCGCTGCCGGTCACGTAGTAGTCCATGGTAGGCAGTTCGGTCAGCACTTCGGTCACAGAACCGCTGACGGATTCCAGGCGGGCACCGATGGTGTTCAGTGCGTCGACCTTGAGGGTGCCGGATTTGAGCACGACCTTGATGGTGTGGTTCCCGGCCGCCAGGTCAGACAGGATGTAGGTTTCGCCGCGGGTGGGGGCTGCCTTGGTGGCTGCGTTTTCAGCTTTCAGCTGGCCGTCCACGTAGACATCGATGACAGCAGAGCCATCGTTACCGCCCATGATGGCAAAACCATTGCCGTTGGCGGTAAAGGTAAAGCTTGCATCGGCGGTGCTGGAAGAAGAAATGGTGCGGTACCAGTTATCGGCACTGCCGCCGCCGGGATTGTTTATGGTCCAGTTGCCCTCGTACTTGACACCGTCGTCCTGGCCGTCGATCATGGCGGTGGCATAGGGGATGCCGCCCTTGACGGTCTTGACTTCCAGGTTGTCGGCGTAGACCTGCTTCCAGTTGGAGCTGATTTTGACACGGCCGGAGAGCATCGGGTTGGCATCATTGTACTTGGCAACACGAACATCATTGATGTAAGCATAGACGGTGCTGCCCAGACCAGTCAGCTTCAGGTTGTACTTGCCCTCGGCGTTCTTAGCCACAGTGCCGTTGGCCACCTGGGTGCCGATGCGGAACAACTTCCAGCTGCCGGCGCCGTTGATCTCCAGCGTGTAGCCGCTGTTGTTCCAGTTCATGCCGGTCTGGGCACGGATAGTCAGGCGTTCGTAACGGCCTGCCTCGGCGTTGGGCAGGGTGACATCGATGGAAGCGCTGTAATCCATCCAGCGCCAGTCACCCACGATGGTGGCAGGGTCGCCGCTGTTCCACTGGTTGACGCCGGACTCATTTTCCTGCTTGAGCCGGCCGCCCTCGACGATCCAGGCGCCATGGGTATCCAGCATGTAGCGGGGCTCGTTGCCGCGGGAAACGATGTAATCCTGCAGGGTTTCCTCGCCAGTGGTAACGTTATATCCGGCCACCTGGCCTTCCTCGACATACTCGAAGTTATCGGCATAGAGGTACTCGTCGGTTGTATCGGCGTTTTTGCCGGTGGAATCGGTATCCAGCACACTGCGGGTCCCGGTCTGGATGTAATCGCCGTCATCCTTCTCGGTGGGGAAGCGGGCGGGCGTGGTATCCAGCGTGGTAGCGGTCACAACGCTGTAGGCAGGCACGGTGATGGTGGCGATGCCGTTTTCGATGGCGGCATCCTCGCCTTTTTGCAGGTAGCTGTCGGTCACGGTGGTCCAGACGTGCAGGGCCATCACGGAGATGTCCATATCGTCTGCGACCTTAATAGCGAAGGTCTTTTCGTTCTGGGTGTTGTTGATGAACACCGTGGAGAAGTCCTTTTTATCCGGGGCAGCCAGGGTCATGTAGCTGGCGCTGCCATCGATACCGGCGGTAGCGTGTTCGTTATCGCTGGCGCCAAAGGACGCAAAGGTAGCATTGGGCAGCACGCGCCAGATGCCGTTGGTGTTGGTATCGTTCTCCCAGCCGGTCTTGGCAAACTGGGTGATGTGAGCCAGCATGTAGAGGGCGGGGTCATAGTGGATGTAGCCGCTCCAGGGGTCGCGGGCAGAGAGCAGTTCCTTGTGGCCGTACTGGATGCCCTCGTAGAAAGAACCGATGGCAGGCTGGAACATGTACATGGTGCGGCGGGAACCCACAAAGGCGTTGGGGATGCTGTCCAGCAGGGCCAGGGGACTCTGGTAGCCACCGATGGTGTTTGCGCCGTACTCGGTGGTCTTATTCTCCTGCAGTTCGGAGTAACCGAAGGTGGCGCAGCCCTCGCTGTACCAGACTTCCTTGTCGTTCACATCGGCCATCTTGATGTAGTCATCGGTGGCGTTGGTGCGGTAGTGGAAGCCGATGGCATCCACTGCATCATACACAGCAGAATCGCGAAGCATCAAGGGAACAATGTTCAAGGTCTTGTTCTCGTCCGAGGCAACGATCTTGATGTTGTGATAAGCGGCAATGGCTTCCTCAGTGAAGTAAACGGGGAAATCGCCCTCGTTCTTCAGCGCGTTGGCAAAGTACTTGATGATCTCGCCATCGGGATTTTGGGTCTCGTTCTTATCGGGGTCGATATAGTCGATGACATAGCCGTACTTTTCGTAGGCATCAAAGATGGTCTCTTTGTACCACTTATAAATAGCGGCGTACTTTTCATCGCCGTCGGCTTTGGCCTTGACCCAGTTGGGATACTCCCACCGCAGGATGGAGACCTTGACGTTGGGGTTGATCTTTTTGGCATCGGCCGCCATGACGAAGCCGGGGGAACGGGAAGCGTCGGCTTCCTCGTTCTCGTAACGCATGGTGCAGGCCTCGGCGCCGGTGGAGTTGTTGCCGTCGTTGCCCATCTCCATCTTGATGTTGGAGAACAGCGGGTAACCGTCCGCGCTGCCAAAGAGATACTGCATCATGGCCCAGTAGGCCTGCGGGTTTTCGGCTTTGTAGTCCAGCAGCAGGTTGCTGGTGGCGTTGCCGTTGAGCATACCCAGGCCCTTGTAGGTCCAGCCGTTGACGTTCTTGGCGGCAGCCTCGACTTCAGAGCCGTTTAGGGTAACGATACCATCCACATCAACGATACCGTCAAAGGCCTCCTTGCGGGAGGCGGTCTCGATCTTGGCTGCGTCGGCGTCAGCCTTGCCGGTCACGACGATGTTATCGTACAGGCCGGTGCGCATAAAGCCGGTGCCAAAGGTAGCGCCAAACGCACCGATGATGCCGGTCTTTTCGCTGAGCTTGAAGCCCACGCCGGTAGCGGGCAGGACCTCCTCGCCGTTCAGGTAGACGGCAACGGTGCCCTCGGTGTCGTTCTCGTTATACACAAGGGCGAGGGCGTTCCACTCCCCTGCTTCCAGGCTTTGGGAGAGTTCGTATTCTTGGTTGTTGTTGACTTTCAGCACAGCGGTGCCATCGGTCTTGCGGGGGATGATGCGGAAATGGGCATCCGCTGCCGGGCCAACCAGAATGGCCGAAGTATTGTCGTGGGCATCGTTGAACTTGATGTCTGCATACAGGGTGAAGCTGCTGCGCTTAAAGAAGCTGTCGGCCTCCTTAACGGCTGCGCCGCCGTCCATGGCGGAGTTGCCGCCGTTGATCCAGCCTGAGGTAACACTGACCTGCTTGCCGCCGGTGATGGTATCCGTCAGGGAGGCGCCGTTGCGGACGGTGACAAGTTCGTCATCCTCCAGCGCTTTGCCGAAGTTTTCGTTCTCATCAGGGGTGTCCGGGGTCTCCACGTCACCGGTGCGCTCCACGGCCAGCCAGCTGACAGCGGGGGCATGCTGACCCGTGGCGGTGGCAGTCCAGGTCACGACCTGTTCGGTGGTGATAGTGAACTCGCCGGTCTTGGTGGTGACCTTGCCATTGTCCTGCTTGGGCACAGAAGCATAGACGCTCGCGCCGTCGCTTGTGGTCAGGCTCAGGTCCATGGCGCGGTTCTGGCCTTTCCACCACTCGCGGTGGGCGGTGGTAATGCTGTACTTACCGGCAGGCAGGGTGAACTTGTAGGAGATGGTCTCGCCTTTTTCATTCTTTTGGCCGTATACGCCGGTGTAGGTCTTGTCGCTGGTAATGCCGTTATAGCCCTTGGTCTGGGCGTCGTTATCCACCAGGCCCCAGGTCGCATCGCCCTGGTAGAACTGGTCGGACTTGCCATTCAGCAGCCGATCGCCCAGCAGAGCCTTGGCGGCGGCGTAGGCTTCGGTAGACTTCACGCTGTCCATGGCACCGTTGTTGCCGCTGGCAGCGACGCTGTCAATAAAGTAGACAGTATCCGCCGGGATGACCTCGACGGTGTAGGTGACATCACCCTTTTGGACCTTCACGGTCTCAAAGGCGGTCTTGAAGGTATCGGCGGTAACGCCGTCCACATCTGCCAGCACGGCGGGCACTTCGCCCACCTTGGTGGCGATATGGGTAGTGGTCACCGTGGAATCGGCGTCGCCACTCTCCTGGATGGTGGTAGCCGGTGCGGGAGTCTCGTCTGCAGCGGGTGCCTCGGTGGGGGCCGGAGTCTCGGTTTCAGCAGGCGTTTCCGTAGGTGTCGGGGTTTCCTCCGCGTCAGGCGCTTCATCGGGAGTTTTCCCGGCCGGGGTCTCGGTTTCAGATGCGGCCGGGGCTTCCGTGGGAGCAGGGGTCTGCCCGGCGTTCGTGTCCTCGGCCGGAGCGTCTGCATCAGCAGGGGTATCCTCCTGCTGGACGATGGCCGTTATCGGCTCATCGTTGGCAAACGCTTGGGCAGGGACCATGCTTGCCAGCATGCCGACACACAGGGCGGCCGCCAGAACGCGTTGACCCTTGCGTTTTGCTTTTCTCATGGTTTTTCATCCTCTCTTTAGATTTCAGCGGGTAATGGGTACATTTGCAGTGGTTTACCTAAATAATAACGTACCCCCGCCGCGCCGACCATGTCATTTTTCCTGTACAATCTGCACTTTTTCAAGTTGTGTTTGACAGATTTTCCCCGCCCAAAGAGCCGGAATTTTTGCATGCTGTTCTTGAAAAAATCCATGGAAAGCAAAGCTGCAATCTGTGATAATGTTATTTAAGTATATCCATCAACCGCAAAAGGCCGCCCTCCCCTGCTTGTGGGGAGAGCGGCCTTGCCGTTTTGGGTTATAAGGTCTCGCCGTTGGTGGCAATGACCTGCTTGTACCAGTTGAAGGACTTTTTCTTATAGCGGTTGCCGGTGCCGTCATCGTTGCGGTAGCTGTCGTCCACAGTGTGGTCGGGCTTTTCTATGCGGTTGTGCGGCAACACACAGCTCCCCTGCACGGTCGGCACAGGGGCGCTGGTTTTATGCAGCTGTTATTCGGTTACAGTGGCATGGTCCGCGGTGGTTTCTGCAGTAGGTGCAGAGGCCTGCGGGGTTTGCAAATTTTCTAACCCGGTCACGTTGATGTTGCGGTCGGTCTTGGCCTGGATGCTGTTGGCGCGGACGATCTCTTTCATGTCAATGCCGGTGGCTTCCTTCATGGCCTCCATGGTCTGGGCCATCAGCACGGGCACGTTGCCGGACACGCCCGACACACCGGAGGCATCGCCGCCGATGATGGACACCTTGTCGATGCTGGCAAGGGGCTGGGCCACGCTCTTGGCGATTTCGGGCAGCACCTTTATCATCATCTCGGCCACGGCGGCATCGTTGTACTGCTTGTAGGCTTCGGCTTTCTGCTTCATCGCTTCGGCTTCGGCCAGGCCTTTCCGGCGGATGGCCTCGGCTTCGGCTTTACCGACCAGTTCGATGCCTTCGGCCTCCTGCTGCTTGGCAAACTTGGCGGCCTCGGCAGCGCGCTCGGCCTCGTACTTCTGGGCTTCGGCTTCTTTCTGGCGGCGGTACAGCTCAGCGTCGGCCTGCTTGCGCACCTCGGCATCCAGCTTGCGCTGCTGCACTTCGGCTTCCTGGGCGGCCAGGTCGACCATCTTCTTCTGGCGGGCGATCTCGGCGTCGGCTTCGGATTCCTTGACCTCCTTGGCACGCAGGTTGGTCTGGATCATACCGGCGGCCTGGGCGTCAGCGGCGGCCTTGTCGGCCTCGGCTTTCAGCTTAGACTTGGCCAGTTCCAGCTCGTTGTTGCGCTGGGCGATGGCCGTCTGGGCTTCGATCTCCTTCTCGTTGGCGGCCATGGCGGCGGCAGCCTTCGCGCAGGAGACATCGCGCTCGGCTTCGGCCTTGGCAATGGAGGCACGCTTTTTCACAAGCTCCTCCTGCTCCACGCCGATGGCTTCGATGACACCGTGGTTGTGGCCCTGGGCATCGATGGCGTCCTTGACATCCTGCACGTTGAAGGTGACAACCTCCAGGCCCATCTTGGCCAGATCCGGGCGGGCATTTTCCACCACGCTGACGGCCATCTGCTTGCGGTTGGTCAAAATCTGGTCGACCGTCATCTCGCTGACGATCTCACGCAGGTTGCCTTGCAGCACATCGTTGATCTTCTCGTTGATGTGGGCTTCGTCCATGCCCAAAAAGTTGGAGATGGCGGCCTGCTGGCGGCTGTTGATGTACTTTTTGATGTCATCATACCCGGCGTTACGGACTTCCTCGTCCGAGACGGTGGAGTTCTCGCTGTAGACCTGCACGGTGACGACGCTGTCCAGCCAGAGGGAGACGCCCTCTTTGGTTTTTACGCCAGTTTCCGGCGTTTTTACGTCGATTTTCAGCAGGCGCATGTTCAGCCGGTCGGCACGCTGTACAACGGGCAGTACAAACACGCCGCGGCCGCACACCACCTTGGGGCGGGACAGGCCAAAGCCCGTTACCACGATAGCCTGGGTAGGCGGGGCTTTTTTGTAGCAGAGAAGCGAGAACACGACCAGTGCCACCACAATGGCGGCGATAAGAATAGCGATCATCATTGATACATTCCTCCTTCGCTGATGATGGCTTTATTATACCGGCCGCGGGGGAAGGAATACAGGATGATTTTAGCAGAATAAGGCGGTCTATTTCTCTTTTGGGGGAGAAATAGGGGATGAGGGAAGTGGTCGTCAAGCTTCCTATATTATAATAACTTGACTACTTGAATAGTGGTTTTCACCTGGCCGGGAGAAAGCAAACAACATATATACGTTATTTATTATACCATATTTCTTAATATACCTTTTGTTATGTTTTATAACTAAATGTATATTTACGTATATACTTTATTTTTTGCGCCAAGCAGAAAGTACAAACCAGTATTCAAGTAATCAAGTATATATAAGGAACCTGACAAGTAGTTGCCAACAAAAAAGGCTCCCTCTGTGAGACAGACTTCCCCGATACGGGGGAGGTGGCACGAAGTGCCAGAAAGTGAGCGCTGTCAGCGAAGCTGACTGAGGGAGAGAGAAATAAATCAGCTGCTGCTAAATTCCAGGCTCTCTCCCCCACCGCCTGCGGCGGAGCCCCTTCCCAAGGGGAACCTTTTGCCTTATTTATGCAGCTGCTGTATCAAAAGCCCGGGGGCTTTTACAGGCTCCCAGGCACACAGCAAACGATGTTGTACAGTTACACTTTAAACATCGACAAAGCACAAGCAAGACGAATGTGCCCGGCCATACGGATATGCCTGGGAGCAAAACATTCGACAACTCATGCGGACGGCGGCGATGGCATGGATGGTATACATGGCACATTTCTCCTTTCGTCTTTGTTCGTGCTTCCTGTTCGGATTCATTGGCTGTATCATACACCAATTTACCTACTATGTCAATATGTTAGTAGGTAAATAATGCAAAAATATTTGCAGAAATTTACAAAAATACGGCAGCACGTTTGTTTATTGTGCTGCCGTTGGATGGTTTTATTCGTGTAAAATGGCCTTCAGGTCGGTTTTGGGGTCGCTGGTTGGGGTCAGATGGTAGTTTTCCACCAGAAATTGTAATACATTTGGTGAGACAAACGCCGGGACGGTGGGGCCTAAATAGATGTGCTGCAGACCCAGATAGAGCAGCGTCAACAGGATGCAGACGGCTTTCTGCTCGTACCAGGAGAGCACCAGCGTCAGCGGCAGGTCGTTGACCCCGCAGCCGAAGGCCTCGGCCAGGGCCATGGCAATGCGGATCGCGCTGTAGGCATCGTTGCACTGGCCGCAATCCAAGATGCGCGGGATGCCCCCGATGCTGCCCAGGTCCATATCGTTCAGCCGGTATTTACCGCAGGCCAAGGTCAAAATCAGCGTATCTGCGGGGGTCATGCGGGCAAAGTCAGTGTAATAACTGCGGCTGGGAGCCGCGCCGTCGCACCCGCCGATGAGGAAAATGTGGCGAATTTTGCCGCTTTTCACCAGTTGCACGATCTCCCCCGCATGGGCCAGCACGGCGTTGCGGGCAAAGCCGGTGGTGACGGTGTGGCCGCCGTTCATGCCGGTCATGGGATGGTCATCCGGGTAGCCGCCGCACTCCAGCGCCTTTTCAATGACCGGCGTAAAATCCTTGTCCGCGCCGATGTGGGGGATCTCCGGGTAGGAGACCACCGAGGTGGTGAACACCCGGTCGCAGTAGCTTTGCCGCACCGGCATCAGGCAGTTGGTGGTAAACAGAATGGGCGCCGGGATATTGTGGAACTCGGTCTGCTGGTTCTGCCATCCGGTGCCAAAGTTGCCCTTTAAGTGGGGGTACTTTTTCAGCTCCGGGTAACCGTGGGCAGGCAGCATCTCGCTGTGGGTGTAGATGTTGATGCCCTTGCCCTCGGTCTGCTCCAGCAGCAGCTTTAAATCGTGCAGGTCGTGGCCGCTTACCACGATGAACGGTCCTTTTTCAATCGTCAGCGGCACGGTGACGGGCACCGGGTCGCCGTAGGCTTCGGTGTTGGCGGCGTCCAACAGGGCCATGCAGGCCAGGTTGACCTCGCCGGTTTTCAGCACCAGTTTTAGCAGGTCATCAGGTGATTTTTCCTCGCCCAGGGCGGCCAGTGCCTCGTAGAAATAGCGGTTCACGGCGGGGTCGGTCTTGCCCAGGGCGCGGGCGTGGTAGGCATAGGCTGCCATGCCCTTGAGGCCGAACAAGATCAGCGATTTCAGCGACCGCACGTCCTCCCCTGCCCGCCAAAGCTCGGCCATATCATAATCCGCAAAGTGGGTGGTGCTGACGGCGGCTTTCTCTTTCTCTATGTCGTTTTTGATTTGCAGGATCGTCTCGTTATTGAAGTTCACGTTGGTGATGGTGGTAAACAGCCCTTTCAGCATCAGCTCGTCGGTGCGGTCGGTGGCTGTCCCTGCCTGCACCGCCTGCGCAAGGCCGATCAGCGCGCCGATGACTTCATCCTGATAGTTGGCGGTATCAGCCTTTTTGCCGCACACCCCGGCCTTACCATCGCACCCGGTATTGTGCGCCGTCTGCTGGCACTGGAAACAAAACATCTCTTGCATGTGGTTGCCCCCCTTACAGAATATCACTATAAGGGTGGGCAGGCTGCGGGGATTTTATGCAGACACAAAAACAGCGTCACCCCGCCGGTAACAAGGCGGGGTGACGCCGCTTTGGAATCATGCCTATATCGGTTTTGCTATGTGGTGGTGTTTGCCTCTTGCCACTATGTATAGGTACGCGGCACCTGTTTTTCCACCAGTTTGTGGGGTTTTACAGGGCTGCTATTTTTTATTGAGGTCTATTTTATTTTAATAACATGTCGCGATTTTTTCAAGGTTTGTGTCGACTTTTGTCGCGCTGCATCGACCGTTTTCGACATGTTTCGCAAAGAAAATTTTTACGAAAATGTTTGCATTTTTCTCTCGCACAACAGATTTTGTGAAATTGTCAGGATTTTTGGGGCACAACAAAACGCCCCCGCAGCCGGTAAGTTCCGGCCGCAGGGGCGCTGTGGGGCATGGTTCAATTTTCCATGGCTTTATACAGTTGTCTAATGTTGGGTAAACTTGGCGATGGTCGCCTTGACCAGCGGCATATTCAGCGGCTTAGCCAGGTGGGCGTTCATGTCCGCATCCAGGCATTTGCGGGCATCCTCGGCAAAGGCGTTAGCCGTCAGGGCCAGGATGGGCACAGTCTCGACATCGGGGCGGTCCAATGCACGGATGATGCGAGCAGTGGTCAAGCCGTCCACGTTGGGCATCATCACGTCCATCAGGATGGCATCGTACTCGCCGGGGGCGGATTGCTCAAACAGGTCGATGGCCTGCCGGCCGCTGTCTTTGGCCAAGGTGGTGTTTTTGCCGCGCTCCTCGTCATGGATAAGGTCGAGGCCGACGGCCTGCTCGTTGTTAGCCAGCGGATAGACCTGCTCGACCACACCGTCGGGGCCAGCTCAATGGCCTGGATGATGCCGTCGCTGTCCAGCATGTAGTGGCAGAGGTCGTCGTAGCTGGATTTGTCTATATCAACGCCGGACTCGATGATATTTTTGAGCAGGTACGAACGGGAGGGGATTGTCATATATACGCGGCGGGGGATTATCAATTTTTGTCGAAAAGGATATTCGCGGCATGCAAAAAGCCGGGCGCGGCGGGGCGCTCGGCTTTCTGGGTAGGTGTAGTTTAGATGATGATACCGTTACAATGGTCGACTTCGTGCTGGATGATCTGGGCGGTCCAGCCGGTGAAGTTTTTGATGTGAGTGTGCATTTCGCGGTCCTGCCACTGCACCTTGATGGTTTTGTGGCGCTTGGTCTTGCGCTGGCCCTGCAGGGAGAGACAGCCTTCCTCGGTAAGATAGAGGCCCTTGCGGTAGACGATCTCGGGGTTGAACATCTCCCGCAGGGTGCCCTCGTCATCAAACACGATGATAGCTTTGTTGACGCCGATCATGTTGGCAGCCATGCCTACGCAGCCATCGGCGTGGGCACGCAGGGTGTCCAGCAGGTCGTCCGCCGTGGGGATGTCATCAGCCGTGGCGGGCTGGGCTTTTTGGGCCAGAAAAGCCTTGTCTTTGCAGATGTCTCGAATCATGGGGTGAGCTCCTTGTGTGTCAAGAGTGTTTTCGCGATCACCTCTCCCGCCAGCTGGCTTCCCGTCTCGTTGGGGTGGACGCCGTCGGCAGCGTAGAGAGGATAGGTGGGGGAGAGGTCGTAGAACCGCTGGCCCACTTCTGCCAGCAGGGCGTGGTTTTCCCGGGCTGCCTGGCGGCAGGCCGCAAAAAGCTGTCGGGCCATGTCCTCGTAGTCCCAGCCTTTGGCGGCCAGCTTGGCGCTGCCCTTCTCGTAGGCCCAGGTGGCGAACAGGACGGGAGTAGCCCCCTTTGCCCGAATCCACTCACAGAGTCGCTCCACACTGTTGAAAAAGCTCTGGGGAGAGGAGATGGGCCCGTGGCTCATCTCCTGGAGAATGACGAAGTCCCAGGGTTCTCCCTCCAACGCTGCCTTAGTTTTCGCGCCCAGTTTTGTCTTGGGATTGAGCTGTTCCGCCAGCCGCGCCCCGCCCCGGGTGTGGGCCATCCCCTCCGCCCCGGTGAGCTGGGCCAGCCGCTGGGGCAAGTCGTTGGCGGCGGTAAAGCTG
>ERZ772885.363-NODE-363-length-33658-cov-3.899592_pt1 | contig 33658 bp, 23 predicted proteins | sample MGYA00580580_ERZ772885 | MGnify/ENA primary metagenome ERZ772885 (study PRJEB29015, sample SAMEA2737673) | human gut metagenome | biome: human gut; feature: human-associated habitat; material: faeces | place: China | collected 2012 ...
GTTGAAGCGCAGGGCACGGGCGGGAGCGCACAGCACGTCTTTGCGGTCGAGGGTGAAGATGGTGACGTTAGCTGTCAGGCGTGGTTTCAGTTTCAGGTCCGGGTTGTGGGCGGAGATGACTACTTCGTAGGTCACAACCGTGCTGGTGCTGGTGCTCGACGTGCTGCTTGAGCTGGCATCTCCCAGACGAATTTGTGTGACCACTCCTTCGAACACGTCATTCGGGTAGGCGTCTACGGTAAACGTGGCGCGCTGTCCCTCTTCCACACCGCCTATGTCCGCTTCGTCCACGTCGGCCACAACCTGCATCTGCGTCAGGTCGGCAGCGATGGTGAACAGTGTCGGTGTCTCGAAGCCGGAAGCCACGGTCTGTCCTGCTTCCACGTCGCGGCTGATGACCACACCGTCGATGGGAGAGGTGATGGTGGCGTAGGAGAGGTTGCGTTCAGCCTTTGCCAGTGATGCCTGGCTGCTTTCGTAGTTGCTCTTGGCCTTCTCGTAGTTATAGACGGACTGCTCATAGTCCGTGGCGGCGATGAGCTGCTTTTCGTTCAGCGTCTTGTTGCGCTCGTAGAGTTTTTTCTGGTACTCGTATTCGGCCTTTGCACCGTTGTAGGCGGCGCGTTGCGAAGCGAGTTCGCTTTGCAGTGTCACGCGGTCCATCTCGGCAATGAGTTGGCCTTTGGTTACTACGGAATTGTAGTCTACATGAATCTTGTCGATGATACCGCTCACCTGGGTACCCACTTCCACTTCCGTCACCGGTTCGATGGTCCCCGTGGCGGTTACGGATTCGGAAATCTCGCCTTTATGGATGGTTGCTGTGGCGTAGGTCACCTTGTGCTTGGCCTTGGCACCACCGAAGAGCCATACGCCGCCGCCCACTATGATTACGGCAGCTACGGCAATGAGGATGATTCTTTTTTTGTTCATATATATAAGGTATTATAATTCGATTTTTTCTCCTTGATAAAACTTCAGTAGCTGCATATTCAGTATGGCCATGTATTTGGCTTGCAGTGTCTCCTGCTGTGCGCTGAGCAGATTGCTTTTCTCAGTCAGCAGTTCTACGGTATTCTTCATGCCCAGGTTGAACTGCTCTTGAATCAGTTCATAGCTGGTCTGCGTACTTTTCAGTTTCTCTGTGGCGGCGGCGTAGCGCTGCTGGGCGCTGTTGGCATCGAGCCAGAGGGTTTCGATGGTCTTGTACAGCGTTTTTTGGTCGTCCAGCAGGTCCAGTTCGCTGGTCTGCTTCTGAATCTTGGCTTTCTCTACGGCACTCTTGGTCTGCCGGTTGCTGAAGATGGGCACGCTTACGGTGAAGCCCAGCGAGTTGTTCCAGTTCTGTTTGACTTGCTCGCTGAAGGTGAAGTCATTGCCGTTGGCATGGCTGGTTCCGATGCCGGCGCTGAGGCTCAGCGTAGGCAGATAGCCAGCGCGGGCAATTTTGATGTCGAGGTCGGATGTCTGTATATTCAGTTTGCCGGCTTCTATTTCCGGACGGAGCACGAGGGCAGAACGGTAAACGTCCGTTTTGGTGGGCAGGGGTGCCAGTACGTTTTCCGTGCCGAGTGTAGGGATGTAGAGGTTCATCTCGGATTCGCCGTCCAGTTCCAGGAGTTGTTTCAGTTGTAGTTTGTAGTCTTGCAGGGTGGCTTGTGCGGTCACCAGTTGGTACTTGTCGGTGCTTACCTGCGCTTCCAGTTGTGCCAGGTCGCTTTTGGCTATGCTTCCTGCTTCGAGAAGCTGGCGGGCGCGTTCGCATTCGGCTTGGCTCACTTCCAGGGTCGATTCGTTCACTTTCACGGCTTCGGCGGCGTAGAGTATCTGTACGTAGGTTTGTGCGATACTTTCTTCGATGCTGTTCTCGCTCTGTGCTACGCTAAGTTCGGCAATGCGGTTGTTCAGTTGCTGTTGTTTGATGGTGTTGAGGCGCTTCCCGCCGTTGTAGAGGGTCCAGTTGGCATCGATGCCGTAGCTGCCGTTATAGGAAGTCTTGCTCTGGCTGCTGGTGATGTTGTCGCCGTCGATGATGGTGTTTGTCTCGCTCTTCGGGCGATTCACGACACGCTGGCTCACACTGGCCGAAAGGCTGGGGAAGAGAGCGGCTCGGGCGGTCTTTACATCTACCTGGGCACTTTCCGCGTTGAGGCGGTTCTTGCGGATGGTGATGTTTTGCTGCAAGGCATAGTCGATGCACGCTTGCAAGTCCCATTGGGCGGGCAGGCTGTCGGCTGGCTGCTCGGAACTGCCGGGTATCTGCGTGGAAGTGCCGTTTTGGGCGGCCACTCCCATGCAGCTTGCCATACATAGCGCTATCACTGTCAATCTTTTTACGTTCGTCATATCTTCGTTATTCTATGGTTTTACATTTGCAAATGTAGTGGGGTGGAGAAAGGATTGCAAAAGTGATAGACGTTGAGTGAATTTTCCTCGCCTAAAATCTTTTTTGTACCGATGAATGGGAGAAGTCTTTTTTCTGTTCAACTTTTCACCTTTTTATTTGTTCTTTATATAAAAGTATTTTATATTTGTAATCATTATAATTTTATCGGCATGAAACAGACTGCGGTAAACATTTGGCGTTTTTATTTGGAAGGTTTTCGAAGTATGACGTTAGGGCGTACTTTGTGGCTTATCATTCTTGTGAAGTTGTTCATCATGTTTTTCATTCTCCGCCTTTTCTTCTTCCCACGGTTTCTGAATACCCCCGTGGTGGGCGATGACAAGGAAGGCTATGTCAGTAATGAGCTTATCCATCGGAGTCTGGGCGACTAAACACGGAGACACAGAGTTTATTTCCTTGCCCTTATAAATTCTCCGTGTCTCTCTGTTCTTACCCGATAACTTAAAAACTTAATAACTCATAACTTATAACTCATAACTTGATTCTTATGCTTGGACACATTGACACTTCCCTGATTGACTGGTCGAGAGCCCAATTTGCCTTGACCGCCATCTATCACTGGATTTTTGTGCCGCTGACACTTGGACTGGCGGTAATTATGGGCATCATGGAGACAGCGTACTACCGTACGGGTGACGAATTTTGGAAACGTACTGCCAAATTCTGGATGAAGATTTTCGGTATCAACTTTGCTATTGGTGTAGCAACCGGTATTATTCTGGAATTTGAATTCGGTACGAATTGGAGTAATTACAGTTGGTTTGTGGGCGACATCTTCGGTGCGCCGCTTGCCATCGAGGGTATTTTGGCTTTCTTTATGGAAGCAACGTTTATCGCCGTCATGTTCTTCGGCTGGGATAAGGTGAGCAAGCGTTTCCACCTGGCATCTACTTGGCTCACGGGGCTGGGCGCCACGATTTCTGCCTGGTGGATTCTGGTTGCCAATGCGTGGATGCAGAATCCCGTAGGTATGGAGTTCAATCCCGATACGGCACGCAACGAGATGGTGGACTTCTGGGCTGTGGCAACTTCGCCGATGGCTGTCAATAAGTTCTTCCATAGCGTGCTGTCCGGCTGGGTGCTGGCTGCCGTGTTTGTAGTAGGCGTAAGCTGCTGGTATCTGTGGAAGAAGCGCGAGAAGAAATTTGCGCTGGCAAGTGTAAAGATTGCCGCATGGGTAGGTCTGTGTGCCGCTGTGCTCTCTGCCTGGACGGGTGATGGCTCGGGCTATCAGGTGGCGCAAAAGCAGCCGATGAAGCTGGCTGCTATGGAAGGCTATTATGAAGGGCGGCAAGGTGCCGGATTGGTAGCGTTCGGGCTGCTGAATCCTGCCAAGCAGACACCGCAGGACGGAGTAGACCCATTCCTTTTCCGTGTGGAAATTCCGAAGATGCTGTCGTTGCTTGCCGAGCGCAAGATGGATGCTTTTGTTCCCGGTATCAATGACCTGCTGAAAGGCGGATATCCGTTGAGCGATGGTACCGTAGCGCTTTCGGCAGAGGAGAAAATAGAAAAAGGAAAAACGGCTATCGGTGCGTTTGCCGCCTATCGTGCAGCCAAGGCTGCGGGCAATGAGGCGGATGCAGAGGTGGCTGCCAAAGTGTTGAAAGATAATGTAGCCTATTTCGGTTACGGTTATATCAAGGACGTGAACGAGCTGGTGCCCAATGTGTCCCTTACGTTCTACATGTTCCGTGTGATGGTGATGTTGGGTGGATACTTCATCCTCTTCTTTATTGTGGTGCTGTTCCTGGCCTATAAGAAAGACTTGTCGCGGATGCCATGGATGCATTGGGTGGCTATGCTCACCATTCCGCTGGGCTATCTGGCTGGACAAGCCGGATGGGTGGTTGCCGAGTGTGGTCGTCAGCCGTGGGCCATCCAAGATATGCTGCCCACGAGTGCCGCCATCTCTAAGCTGGATGTAGGCTCCGTGCAGACCACGTTCTTTATTTTCCTGGTACTTTTCACTGTCATGCTGATTGCTGAGGTGAGAATTATGCTGAAGGCTATTCGCAAAGGTCCTGAAACCGAAACGCACACACCGTCACATAACTCATAACTTATAACTCATAACTCATAACTCACAATGAATGCTTATATATTTCTTCAACACTATTGGTGGTTTGTAGTCTCTTTGCTGGGAGCACTACTGGTATTCCTGCTGTTCGTGCAGGGAGGTAATTCGCTTCTGTTCTGTCTGGGGAAGACGGAGGAGCAGAAGAAGATGATGATTAATTCTACGGGACGGAAGTGGGAGTTCACGTTTACAACGCTCGTCACGTTTGGAGGTGCGTTCTTTGCTTCGTTTCCGTTGTTCTATAGTACCAGTTTCGGAGGAGCTTATTGGTTGTGGATGATTATTCTGTTCAGCTTTGTGTTGCAGGCTGTCAGCTACGAGTTTCAGTCGAAGGCGGGAAATCTGCTGGGCAAGACAACGTATCGCACGTTCCTGGTGATAAACGGAGTGGTAGGTCCGGTATTGCTGGGTGGGGCAGTGGCCACGTTCTTCACGGGGTCTAACTTCTATATCAATAAAGGGAATATCGCAGATGCGGCAATGCCGGTTATCAGTCAATGGGCTAACGGCTGGCATGGGTTGGATGCGTTGCTTAATCCGTGGAATGTGGTGCTGGGGCTGGCTGTGTTCTTCCTGGCACGTATCTTGGGAGCGCTTTATTTTATTAATAATATCAATGAGGATGATTTGGTGAAACGCTGCCGCCGGGCACTTTGGGGAAATACGGCGTTGTTCCTGGTATTCTTCCTGGCCTTCGTCATCCGTACGCTGCTTGCCGACGGCTATGCTGTACGCCCGGAAACGGGAGAGGTGTTCATGGAACCTTACAAGTATCTGACGAACTTCCTGCAGATGCCGGTAGTGCTGCTTGTATTCCTGGTTGGTGTGGTGGCTGTGCTCTGGGGCATTATCCGCACGCTGTGGAAGCCGGCATTCGACAAGGGTATCTGGTTTGCCGGTGCAGGGACGGTGCTTACGGTATTGGCACTGCTGCTTGTGGCAGGCTATAACAATACGGCCTATTATCCGTCTACCCACGACCTGCAAAGCTCACTCACGTTGGCAAACAGTTGCTCGAGCCAGTTCACACTGAAGGTTATGGCTTATGTCTCTATCCTTGTTCCTTTCGTTCTTGCCTACATCTTCTACGCTTGGCGCAGTATCGACAATCGCAAGATTGATGCGAAGGAGATGGAAGAGGGAGGACACGCGTATTAATTAAAAATTAAGAATTAAAAATTAAAGGAGGATGTGTCATCTGTGTGCTATTAACTGTTTTGATACATCCTCTTCTTATTCTTTTGTCCGCTTCTCATTTAGATGGAATTTGGGTACCAGTTTCATCAATCGTAGAATCTGTCCTTGCCTTTTCTTTATGTAAGGGGAGGGGTGTGCTGAGTCGAAGCGTATGGGGTTGGGCAATGTTGCCGCTATTAGTGCGCACTGTCCGGCAGAGAGCTTGGCTGCTGTAGTCTTGAACTTGTATTTGGCGGCAGCTTGTGCGCCATAGATGCCTTTTCCCATTTCGATGGAGTTGAGATAGACCTCCATGATACGTTCTTTGGACCAGAAGAATTCTATCAGTACGGTGAAGTAGACTTCCAGTCCTTTACGTACCCAGGAAGACTGGGGCCATAGGAATACATTCTTTGCCGTCTGCTGGCTGATGGTGCTTGCGCCCCGTTTCCGTTTTCTTGTTTCATTCTCCTTTATCGCTTTCTGTATCTCGATGAAATCGAATCCGTTGTGTGTGGCAAACCGGTTGTCTTCCGAGGCAATGACGGCCATAGGCAGGTGAGGGGATATCTTGTCGGAAGATACCCAAGTGTGGTGCCAGCATGGACTTTCACCCTTAAAGACCTGTTGCACGCTGCGAATAACCATCAGTGGCGTGATGTAGACGGGTACAAAACGATAAGCCACTACCGCTAGGATAGTGGAAATAAAGAAGAATAATATGATGTTGCGGAGGAACCGCAAAGGCTTCGGGAGTTTCATGGAGAGAGTGCCAATGTGATTAATGTGTTAATGTGCCAATATGCATATTGGCACATTAACACATTAATCACTTTACCATATTAATTAGCTGCCTCCGCATTCTTAATCATCTGTTCGCTGGCATACATATATACCTCTACGCGTCGGTTCTGGTCGGCAGACAGACTTTCGTCGTATTCGTTGTATCCCACGCCTTCCACTTTCTTGAACTGGGCCGGAGATACGCCGCAATCCTGCAAATAGTTCTCTACGGCATAGGCGCGGTTCTTGGAAACTTTCATGTTGGCTTCGTAAGTACCCACTTTGTCGGTATGGCCGATGATGGCGATATCGGTTGTCGGGTCTTCCTTCAGAATCTGTGCGAGTTCGCGCAGGGAAGCCTTTGCCTCGTTGCTCAGTGCTGCGGAGTTGAAGCCGAAAAGAATCCCTGCCGCAAAGGATACTTTGACAGCCGGCAAGCCGTTGGCATCCGTCACCTGCTCCACTTGGGCGCCTTCAATCTTGGCAGCTTCGGCAGCCTTCTTGTCCATCTTGTGTCCGATGGCAACGCCGGCACCCGTACCTACTGCAGCACCTACCGCAGCTCCAATGGCTGCCCCCTTGCCTTTACCTATCAGTCCGCCGATAATGGCACCTGCTGCTGCACCGGAGCCACCGCCGATTATTCCACCTTTGGCCTTGTTGTTCATTGTGCCGCAACTGCCCAGCAGCAATGCGCCGCACAAAAGTAATACTGTAAATTTCATCTTCTTCATAACTCTTTTTCTTTAAAAGTTGACTTTATCTTTAATGTTGCAAATTTATGTATATAATAACCATATTCTTCTTTCTAAAGTTCGCCAGTTCTGTCCTTTTTTAGAGAATTTTCCTTTTGATGAGGACGAACCAGGCTGTCAGTATAAGACCTTTGGCAACGGTCGTTCCACTTACTGCCCACCAGATGGCATCCACTCCCATACCCATGTGCACCAGCAATAACGCCACCGGAATACGCATGTAATTGCATCCGATGCTGACAATGGCAGGCGGCACTGTCCGTCCCAGTCCGTAGAACACGCCCTGCATGGTAATTTCCATCATCATGAACATTTGCGAATAGCCGTCGATGCGGAGGAAATCTCCACCCACACGGTAGGCTTCGGCCTCGGGTACGAAGATAGAGAACACCTCGCTGCCGAAGAAGATGAACAGTAGTGAGCAGAGGCTTCCGAATACGCCCGTCATCCACATGGTGGTGCGCCATGCTTGCTTCACGCGCGACTTCTGCCCCGCGGCATAGTTCTGGGCGATGAACGTGCTCAGCCCCGTGGAGAATCCTTGCGAAGTATTCCAGGTGATGGCCTCGATTTGTCCGCCGGTGGTGAATGCCATCAGTCCGATGTGTCCTCCCTGCTCCGAGGCGGTGCGCGAGAGGAACATATTGACGAAGGCAAATAGCGTGTTCAGCGTAGCCACGGGCAGCCCGAGCTTGAAGATGCGCCGGGTGTACTTCTTTTTCAGCGGAACGATAAAGGAGAAACCTCCGAGCACGGCGCTTTTCCCCCGGAGCTTGTAGACGAAGATGCCGAATACTGTAGCTTCGGAAAGCCATGTGGCAAGTGCCGCGCCCACTGTTCCCCAACCGAAGCCGAAGATGAACAGAGGGTCGAGGACGATGTTCATTATCAGTCCCGTCCCGCTGATGTAGAACGGAATCTTGCTTCGTCCTGCCGCGTTGTAGATGCCCGTAAAGGCAGCGGAGAGAAAGATGAAAGGCAGTCCCGTCGACACGATGCGCAGATAAGTCACGGCGGCGTCCGTGATATGCTGTTTCAGTTCGAAGATGTTCAGGATGGGGCGGGCGAAAAGGAAGAGCAGGCCTCCCCAGCAGACGGAGATGAGCAGGGCAATCGTAATGTTGTGCGAGGCAAAGCTGCGTGCGTCCTCTTCGCTGCGTGCACCGATGGACTGGCCTACGCTGACTTCGGCGCCCACTTTATTGAGCAAGGCGATGGAGCCGGACATCCACGTCAGTATGCCTACCGCACCTACTGCAGCCATGGACTCACTGCCCAGACGCCCTACCCATGCCATGTCCGTCAAGCTGTAGGCCATCTGGATGAACGAGGTGGCCATGATGGGCATTGCCAGCGTGAAAAGCTGGCGGTTGATGGGGCCTTGTGTCAGATTCTTTGTTCCTTGCACGTTGACGGGTTTTTAGGTAAACAATGTGTTGCTCATCCCCTTTTCCGCTTTCTGCGGAGACGGTGGCGGCGTTTCTGCTTGTACTTTCGTATCTTGGCATATACCAGCCAGATGAAGAGCAGACCGAAAACGGCGAAGATGAGCAGCACGATGCCTGTGTTGAGATTGTCACCTTTCACGCGGCTCCACATCTCGAGCACCAGTTCCGTGCGGTCGCCGAAGTCGCGTATCATGGCGCAGCGTTCCACTACTCGGCGGTCAGGATATTGTACCGGGTCTATCTGCAGGCTGTCGGCTCCGGGCAGGGGGCCGAAGAAGTAGCTGAGGTCGGAGTGCACGTCGAGCGTGGTATCGGTCTTGGCCTCCATGATTTCCGGTGTGGCTACGGCGCTGACGTAGCCGATGGCATCCATGTTGCGCAGTGCCACGGAAGGCTGGCAGAGGTAGTTGATGAAATAGCTTGCCGCCTTCACGTTGCGGGCGTAGCGGGGGATTACCCAGCCGTCGTACCAGATGTTGCTGCCTTCGCAGGGGACGGTGTAGTCCAGTTCCACACCCACGGCATCGGCCTCCTCGATGGCCCAGACGGCGTCGCCGCTCCAGGTGAAGTTAATCCACGCCTTGTTCTTGGTCATCATTTCCTTGCCGAAGTCGGCTTCCCAGCCGGCGATGTTGGGTTTCATCTCCTTGAGGCGTTGCTCGGCCAGGGCGATGGCCTGCGGGGAGTTGTCGTTCATCAGTTGCTCTACGGTGACGGTGCTGTCGGCCAGCTCCCGGGCGTGGGCGTAGATGATGGCGGTACCGTAGGCATCGCGGTAGCTGTCCTTCATCAGTATTTTGCCGCGGTTTTTGGAGTCCCAGAGGATGTCCCATGTGTCGGCCTCTTCGGCGGTAATAAACTTTTTGTTGAAGAGGATACCAGCGGTGCCCCACATGTAGGGCACGGCATAGTCCTCGGTCTGGCGTTCCGGTTGCGAGGTCTTGTTCAGCTCGTGGCGAATGTAGGGCGACACGTTGGGGATGTAGTCCGGCGTGTGGCCGAAGTTGCGGTCGATGGGTAGCAGGAGGTCTTTGCGAAGCATGCGTTCGATGATGTACTCCGAGGGGCATACGACGTCGAAGTCCTCGTGCCCGCGCTCAATTTTGGTGAGCATGATTTCGTTGATATCGAACACCTGGTAGATGATACGGAGGTCTTCGCCCGTCTGCTGCTTGTACCAGTCGGGAAATTCGGCAAGCACATCTTCATCGATGTAGTCCGCCCAGTTGTATATCTTCAGTACACGGCTGCGCTCTTCTGTGGAGTTTCCACAAGAAGAGAGGGATGCGATACAGCACAGTAGAATCAGTATGTTTATTATCCTTTTCATCATCTTGTTCTTGACAATTGATAACTTATAACTCATCACTCACATCAATCGTTTTTCGTCCGTTCGGCCCGCTTGTTGATTACAATCAGCAGCACCAGCACCGTCACGAAGATGATGGTGGAGAGTGGCCGCAGTTCCGGCGTCAGTCCACCTTTGCGCGCATCGGCGTAGATGTAGGTGGAGAGCGTTTCCAGCCCCTGGTTGCCGATGGTGAAGATGGTCACGGCAAAGTCGTCGATGGAGAGCGTGAAAGCAAGGATGAATCCGCTTATCATACCCGGAAATATCTCCGGAAGAATAACCTTGCGCAGTGCTTGGAACGGTGTGGCGCCCAGGTCGAGTGCCGCCTCGTAGACATTCTGGTTCATCTTTTTGAGCCGGGGCATTACGCTGAGCACCACGTAGGGCGTGCAGAAAGTGATGTGTGCCAGTACCACTGTGGTGAATCCTTGCGATATGCCGAAGCTGACGAACAGCAGGAACAGCGACACACCGGTGATAATGTCTGCATTCATCATCGGGATGGCATTGGCGAAGTTCATTACCTGCCGTGTGCGCGAGCGCAGATTGAAGATGCCGATGGCTGCAATGCTGCCCAGCGCCGTACTGGCGGTGGCGGCAAGCAGGGCAATGGCGAATGTGTTCCAGATGGCATTCATCAGCGAGTGGTGCATCCCGCCCGTAAACAAGGAGCTGTACAGCTTGGTGGAGAATCCCGTCCAGTTGCCCAGCACCTTTGCCTCCGTGAAGGAGAATATCATAATAATTAAGATGGGCGAGTAGAGCAACGCCAGCAGCAGCCACAAGTAGCCGCGGGTTAAGATTCGTGTCATCATATCACACCTCCGCTTTCATTCGATGCCCCGTCCTCCTCGTTGGTAAAGAGGATGGTGATGCCTATCAGCAGCAGCATGATGAGCGAGAGGGCGGCACCGTAGTTCCACATTCCGTTGTAAATATTCTCTTGCACTGTGGTGCCGAACAGTTTGATGTTGTTCATTGTCAGCAACTCGGCAATGGCAAAGGTAGAAACCGTAGGCATAAACACCATCACTATGCCGCTCATCACTCCCGGCATGGAGAGCGGCAGAATCACCTTGCCGAATACGCGGGTAGGAGAGGCTCCCAAGTCCTGCGCAGCCTCAATCAGATTGTGGTCCATCTTCTGAAGAGTGTTGTAAATGGGGTATATCATGAACGGCAGGAAGTTGTAGACCATACCGAACACAAGGGCACCTTCGCCCAGCGGCAGGTTCAGGAAGTCGAACAGCGCCACTGTGGCAAGCGTACGTATCAAGATATTCACCCACATGGGGAGGATGAACAGCACCACCATGGTGCGTGAGGTGTTGAATTGCTTCTGGCTCAGGATATACGCTGCCGGATAGCCCAGCAGCAGGCAGACCAGCGTGGTGATAACGGCTATTCCGATGGAGTAGACAAACGTGTTCATCGCTTCGGGGTGCATCATGAACTTGCGGAAGTTGGCCAGCGTAAACGCTCCCCCTTCGTCCGTAAAGGCATAGAGCACGATGAGCAGCAGCGGTACTATGACAAATACAAGCAGAAACAGCGCGTAGGGTACCGTCCAGTTGCGCCGGCGCATGAAGAAATGGGATAACTTATTGAGCACTTCCTTCCTTATTAAGAGATTGAACAATCCGTATATTTTGAGGGGCGATGGTGATACCTACGCGGTCGCCGTCGTCCCACACGTCGTTGGTGTCGACAAAGATGTCTTCGTCCCAGTCCGTAAACACGGTCAAGTGGTAATGGTTCCCTTTGTAGAGTATGAATTTCACTTCACCCGTCAGTCGGCCGTCCTCTTCGTTGTCTTCGAGGATGACGTGCTGGAAGTCTACTTCCACTTGCACGGCGCTGCCCGGCTCGATGCCCTGCACGGGGAGGCACTCGAAGTTACAGCCCAGGAAGTCTACGTGCGTCTCGTCCACCAGCTTTCCCTCGAAGGTGTTGCAGGTGCGTTCCTTCTTCATCACGTGGATGTCGAAGGGTTTCACCAGCAGGCCGACTTCGCGTCCTGCCTCGAAGGCATGGTAGTCCTGCACCATCAGCTCGTAGCCTTCGCGCGTCTGCACCAGCATTTCGTAGTGTACGCCTTTAAAGATGCAGCTGGTTACGGTCCCCGTCAGCTGTGCGGCGTCGGATACATCGAAGATGTAGATGTCTTCGGGGCGAATCACTACGTCTACCTGCATCTGCTCGCCAAATCCCGTGTCCACGCATTCAAATTCGTGTCCGCAGAAGGTGACGGCTTTATCCTTTATCATAACTCCGTTCAAGATGTTGCTTTCACCAATGAAGTCTGCTACGAAGGAGTTGATGGGTTCGTTGTAGATGTCCGTCGGCACGCCTATTTGCTGGATGCGTCCTTCGCTCATCACGACGATGGTATCGCTCAAGGTCAGTGCCTCTTCCTGGTCGTGGGTCACATATACGAAGGTGATGCCCAGCTTCTGGTGCATCTCCTTTAGCTCCATCTGCATGTCCTTGCGCATTTTTAGGTCCAGGGCGGCAAGGGGTTCGTCCAGTAGCAGCACTTCGGGTTCGTTGACGATGGCTCGGGCAATGGCTACGCGCTGTTGCTGCCCGCCGGAGAGGGAGTCTACGTCGCGGTCCTCATAGTCCGTCATGCCCACCATGCGCAGGGCTTGCTTTACCTTCTTCTCGATGGTGGCACCGGGCAGCTTCTTCAGCTTCAACCCGAAAGCAATGTTGTTGAACACGTTGAGGTGGGGGAAGAGAGCGTACTTCTGGAACACGGTGTTCACCGGACGCTTGTGCGGCGGTGTCTGTGTGATGTCCTTTCCGGCAATGGTTATCACTCCTTCCGAGGCTGTCTGAAAGCCTGCAATGAGGCGCAACAGAGTTGTCTTTCCGCAGCCGGACGGTCCCAGTATTGTTACAAACTCGCCCTTACGGACAGACAAATTCACATCATTCAGCACGGCCTTATCTCCGAAAAATTTCGATACGTGCTCCACACCGATGATGCAATCGGACTTTTGCATAAGCGTCTTTTACTTTATCCAAACGAATTAAACAAATCTCAGAAGAAAGCTGAAATAAAATCAAAACAGTTTCTCGGGCTTTCAAAAAGCGGGTGCAAAGTTACATAATTTATCGGGATTTTTCGCCTTACTCTAAAATTCATTATTCCTATGAAGTTAAAATAATAAGTAATACCTTTGTTGGCAGTATTGATATTAAAACTTAATAACATGATGGAAAAGAAGATTGTACTCATCACCGGAGCCTCCTCGGGAATAGGGGAAGGCTGCGCGCGTAAATTTGCCATGAACGGTTACCGGCTTATACTCAATGGCCGTAATGTGGAGAAACTGAATGCTGTAAAGAAAGAATTGTTGGAGAAATATGGAGCCGATGTGTATCTGCTTCCTTTCGATGTCCGCGACCGGCAGGCTGCCCATGCCGCCCTCGAATCCCTTCCGGAGGAATGGAAGGCGGTAGACATACTGGTGAACAATGCCGGACTCGTCATTGGGGTGGACAAGGAACATGAAGGCAACCTGGATGAATGGGACATTGTCATCGACACTAACGTGAAAGCCTTGCTTGCCATGACCCGCCTCGTGGTTCCCGGTATGGTGGAGCGCGGCCGTGGTCACGTTATCAATATGGGGTCCATTGCCGGAGATTACGCTTATCCGGGAGGTAGTGTGTACTGTGCCTGCAAGGCTGCCGTCAAGGCCCTTTCCGACGGACTCCGCATCGACCTGGTGGATACCCCGGTACGCGTAACGAATATCAAGCCGGGGTTGGTGGAAACCAATTTCTCCGTCGTCCGTTTCCGTGGTAACCGGGAGGCGGCCGATAATGTATATAAAGGTATACGCCCGCTGACCGGCGACGATATAGCCGAAGTGGTCTATTTCGCCGCTGCCGTCCCCGAGCATATCCAGATTGCGGAAGTGCTGGTGATGCCTGCCAACCAAGCCACGGGGACAATTGTCAGCCGGAAATAGAATTTGTATAAGGATATGATAAAATGATACTATTTTATCTTCGGGGAAACGCCTACATTTGCGCACAGCTAAATGAATATAGAATCTAAACAAGAAAAGCATGAATTTCAAGAAACGAACAAATTTTCTCTTTGGAGCACTGCTGCTGACCGGCAGTTTGTTGGCTCAAAACGTATGTGTATCCACTCCTAAAACCTCTTTGGTGCTTTCGGCTCCTGAAGGCGGTACACTGAGACACTTGTATTATGGTAACAGACTTTCTGAAGCCGACTTGCAGAATATCTCTGCGGCAGAAGCGAACCATGCAGCCTATCCCGAATATGGATTGAATGCTCCCGTGGAGACGGCCCTCGCTGTGAAGCATGCCGACGGTAACATGACCCTCCAGCTCGAAGTATTGAACGTGACTACCGAAAAGGAAGGGAATGCCGTGACGACTGTCGTGGCACTGAAGGATAAGGTGTATCCCTTCTTCGTCAACGTCTGTTACCGTGCCTGGCAGGATGCCGACGTGATAGAATCCTGGACTGAAATCTCCCATCAGGAGAAGAAGCCGGTGGTGCTCAATCAGTTTGCTTCCGGCTATCTGCCCATCCGCCGTGGCGATGTATGGCTGTCCCATCTCTCCGGTTCCTGGGCCAATGAAGGGGTTTTGACGCAGGAACCTCTCACTCCGGGCATGAAGGTTATCAAGAATAAGGATGGTGTGCGCAATTCTCATACTGACCATGCCGAAGTGATGTTCTCCCTTGACGGCCGTCCGCAGGAGAACACGGGCAACGTGATTGGTGCAGCCCTCTGTTACAGCGGCAACTACAAACTCCGCATTGAGACACACGATGATGAATACCACCATTTCTTTGCCGGAATCAACGAAGAGAACTCTACTTATTCCTTGAAGAAGGACGAGCTTTTCCGCACTCCCGAACTTGTCCTGACTTATAGTAATGAAGGCTTGAGTGGCGGCAGCCGTAACTTCCATCGCTGGGCACGCCTGCACAAACTGGCGCACGGCACTACCCCCCGCAAGATTCTTTTGAATAGTTGGGAAGGCGTGTACTTTGACATCAACCAGCAAGGTATGGATCAAATGATGGCGGACATTGCCTCCATGGGTGGCGAGTTGTTCGTGATGGACGATGGCTGGTTTGGCGACAAGTATCCCCGTAAGAACGACAGCTCATCACTCGGCGACTGGGTGGTGGACAAGAACAAGCTTCCGAACGGCATTGAAGGCTTGCTGAGTGATGCCAAGAAACATGGCGTCAAGTTTGGCATCTGGATTGAGCCGGAGATGGCGAACACTACCAGCGAACTCTACGAGAAGCATCCCGACTGGGTACTTAAGGCTTCCGAACGTGACGTTGTGTTGGGACGCGGCGGCACGCAGGTAGTGCTTGACCTTGCCAATCCTGCCGTGCAGGACTTCGTTTTCGGTGTGGTAGACAACCTGATGACCTCTTATCCTGAAATAGATTACATCAAGTGGGACGCCAATATGTCTGTCCAGAACCACGGTTCGCAATATCTGACGAAGGATAATCAGAGCCACATGTACATCGAATTCCACCGCGGCTTCGAGAAAATCTGCCAGCGCATCCGTGCCAAATATCCCGACCTTACCATCCAGGCATGTGCCAGTGGCGGCGGTCGTGCCAACTACGGAGTGCTGCCTTACTTCGACGAGTTCTGGGTAAGCGACAATACCGATGCCCTGCAACGTGTCTATATGCAGTGGGGAACTTCCTATTTCTTCCCCGCCATCGCTATGGCATCGCATATCAGTGCTGCCCCCAATCATCAGACGTTCCGCACCATCCCTCTGAAATATCGGATAGACGTTGCCATGAGTGGTCGTTTGGGTATGGAAATCCAGCCCAAAAATATGACGGAAGAAGAAAAGGCTCTTTGCAAGAATGCCATTGCCGAGTACAAGACCATTCGTCCCGTAGTACAGTTGGGAGACATTTACCGCCTGCTCTCTCCTTATGACAAGCAAGGTGTGGCTTCTCTGATGTACGTGGCTCCGGAGAAGGACAAGGCAGTCTTCTATTGGTGGAAGACGGAACATTTCTGTAACCAGCACCTGCCGCGTGTGAAGATGGCAGGGCTCTGTGCCGACAAGCAATACCGGGTGCATGAACTGAACCGTATAGATAATGTTCCCTTGAACTACGAAGGAAAGAGTTTCAGTGGTGCCTACCTCATGGCAAACGGGCTGGAGATTCCCTACAACCATAAGGTGGACTATCACAAGCAGAACGACTATTCGAGCCGTGTGCTTTATCTGGAAGAGGTGAAGTGACATAAGCAAAGGTGAGGTTGGGCCGTGTAAAGGTGAACTTGAGCGGCGTAAAGGTGAGGTTTATGGGTACAGTTGGTACAGTGGGTACAGCGTCTCTTCTATCTCACACACGCATGTATATAAATAATGTACGCGTTATGAAGTAATGTACATAAGCGCATGTGTGTGAAGCAGAAGAGGCGCTGTACCCACTGTACCAATTGTACCACTGTTTGGATGTCCAACTTTTCTTTTCGTACCCTTTTGGGACTTTCAGGTAAGATGGAAACATAAAAAAAGTCCCACAATACATTGATATTGTAGGACTTTTTTCTTTTTGTCGCCTTCTGGCTTTGTTTCTATGTGAACCGCTTGGGGCTCGAACCCAAGACCCCAACATTAAAAGTGTTGTGCTCTACCTGCTGAGCTAGCGATTCAATCCTTCATTGCTGTTAAGCGGGTGCAAAGATAGATACTTTTTTGAAATTTGCAAAATAATATCATCTTTTTTCTTATCTTTGTCCCCATCAATCCTTGATATTAATCATTATCACTGAACATTAATCATTAAATACATGGCAACAGTAGACGATAAAAAGATTATCTTTTCTATGGTTGGGCTGAATAAAACCATTCAGCAGAACAACAAGCAGGTACTGAAGAACATTTACCTCTCGTTCTTCTACGGGGCAAAAATCGGTATCATCGGTCTGAACGGTTCGGGTAAATCGACCCTGCTGAAGATTATCGCCGGATTGGATAAGTCCTATCAGGGCGAAGTGGTGTTCTCGCCGGGATATTCTGTGGGGTATCTGGCCCAGGAACCGTACCTCGACCCCACCAAGACCGTAAAGGAAATTGTAATGGAAGGCGTGCAGCCCATTGTGGACGCGCTGGCAGAATACGAGGAAATCAATCAGAAGTTTGGCTTGCCCGAATATTATGAGGACCAGGACAAGATGGACAAGCTCTTCTCCCGCCAGGCCGAGTTGCAGGACATCATTGACGCGACCGATGCCTGGAACCTTGACAGCAAGCTGGAACGCGCCATGGACGCCCTCCGTTGTCCGCCCGAAGACCAGTCCGTAGAACATCTTTCCGGTGGTGAGCGCCGCCGTGTGGCCCTTTGCCGCCTATTGTTGCAGAAGCCCGACGTGCTTCTTCTTGACGAGCCCACCAACCACCTTGATGCCGAATCCATCGACTGGCTGGAACAACACTTGCAGCAGTACGAGGGTACGGTGATTGCCGTAACGCACGACCGTTACTTCCTCGACCACGTTGCCGGCTGGATTCTTGAGCTGGACCGTGGCGAAGGTATTCCCTGGAAAGGTAACTACTCCAGTTGGCTGGAACAGAAGACCAAGCGCATGGAGCAAGAGGAAAAGACCGCCAGCAAGCGCCGCAAGACGCTGGAACGCGAGCTGGAGTGGGTGCGCATGGCTCCCAAGGCCCGTCAGGCAAAGGGAAAGGCGCGTCTGAACTCCTACGACAAATTGCTGAACGAGGATGTGAAGGAGAAGGAAGAGAAGCTGGAAATCTTTATCCCGAACGGTCCCCGTCTGGGTAATAAGGTGATTGAAGCCAAGCATGTGGCAAAGGCGTTCGGTGACAAACTGTTGTTCGATGACCTCAACTTCATGCTTCCACCCAACGGTATCGTGGGTATCATCGGCCCTAACGGTGCCGGTAAGACTACGCTTTTCCGTCTTATCATGGGACTGGAAAAGGCAGACAAAGGCGAATTCGAGGTGGGGGAGACCGTAAAGGTTGCCTACGTGGACCAGCAGCACAAGGATATCGACCCCAACAAGAGCGTATATCAGGTCATTTCCGGCGGAAACGATCTGATTCGCATGGGAGGGCGCGACATTAATGCACGCGCCTATCTGTCCCGTTTTAACTTCTCCGGTGCCGACCAGGAAAAGCTCTGTGGGGTGCTTTCCGGTGGTGAACGCAACCGCTTGCATCTGGCGCTCTGCCTGAAGGAGGAAGGTAATGTGCTGTTGCTGGACGAGCCCACCAATGACATCGACGTGAATACGCTCCGTGCCCTCGAAGAAGGTTTGGAGGACTTTGCCGGATGTGCTGTGGTCATCAGTCACGACCGTTGGTTCCTTGACCGTATCTGTACGCATATCCTCGCTTTCGAAGGAGACTCCAATGTGTTCTTCTTTGAAGGTTCTTATTCAGAATATGAGGAAAATAAACAGAAACGTCTTGGGAAAGAAGAACCCACCCGTGTACGTTATAGAAAGCTCATGAATGATTGATTTCGGTGCGAATTTGAAAGTATATTCTTTTACTTGTTGACAATACGAAAGCCCTGCTGTAGAATGCAGGGCTTTTTTTGTTTAAAAATATCTCAAAAAAGCCTTTCTACCTTCAAAAAATGTAACATAAATATAACATTAATCTCGTTTTTATTAGTTATATTTGCGACTTAAAACATAAATTAATGTTTAATTAACACTATCTATTAACAAAAAACAGAATTATGAGAAAACATCTAATTCAATTCCTGTTGGTTGCAGTGTTGTCGGTATTTAGCGCCGCTGCATTTGCTCAGACTACAGTGAGAGGTCAGCTTGTTGATTCAGAAACAGGTGAACCGTTAGTGGGTGCCGCCGTCATGGTGGAAGGTACTACACAAGGATCGGTGACCGACATTGATGGGTATTTCAAGCAAAGCGTTGCTTCGAATGCGACATTACTATTCAAGTACGTGGGTTATAAAGACCAGAAGAAGAAGATCACGCAGAAGGGCGCTTCTGTGGATTTGGGTGCTATCCCAATGGAACCGGATGCTGTGATGCTGAAGGACGTAGTGATTACATCGTCTATTGCTGTGGCACGCAAGACTCCGGTTGCTGTATCTACTGTCGACCCCGTATTTATTGAAGATAAGATAGGTTCTCAGGAGTTACCGCAAATCTTGAAATCTACTCCGGGTGTTTATGCTTCTAATGAGGGAGGTGGCTTTGGTGATTCCAACATAAAGATTCGTGGTTTTAAGTCAGAATATGTGGCTATGATGATTAACGGTGTACCCATGAACGGAATGGAAAACCAGAAAGTATACATGAGTAACTGGGGTGGTTTGATTGATGTGGCCAGCAGTATTCAGGTACAACGTGGACTTGGTGCCAGCAAGGTGTCAACTCCTTCAGTAGGTGGCTCACAAAACATTATAACCAAGACTACTGATGCCAAGAAAGGCGGCTTCATCTCTTACGGCATGGGTAATGACGGCTACAGTAAAGTGATGTTCAGTGTCTCTTCCGGTCTGACAAAAGATGGTTGGGCCTTTACTTTATTGGGTGCCAGAGATAAACGCGACGGTTATATTCAAGGTACGGAATCCGAGGCCTACACTTGGTTCATGAGTATTGCAAAACGTATCAATGACAACCATCAACTTTCATTTACAGCTTTTGGAGCACCTCAGTGGCATAATCAGCGTAATATGGCAAATGGCTTGAATATCAAGGAGTATCAGCGTGTAAAACAATGGATGGGTGAGGAAAGTCCCTATCGTTACAATTCTACTTTCGGTTATCGCAATGGACAAGTGATGAACTCTTCACGTAACGAATACCATAAACCCCAGATGTCTCTTAATCATTTGTGGCAAATCAACCATAAGTCAAGCCTCAGTACAGCAGCTTATATGTCTATCGGTACTGGTGCAGGCTATAGTGGTACGGGGGTAACGGGGTACACCAGCTCTTGGTACGGTACGGCCAGTGATGGTACGGTGAACACTCAGTTCCGTTGTCCTGATGGTACTTTTGATTATGATGCTGTGGATAAGCTCAATGCAGATAACTATACTAATCCGGTGAATGTGAGTGGAATGCCCGGTTATAAAGGTTCGCTGATGATTATGAACAAAGCCTCGAACGACCATTTCTGGACAGGATTGATTTCTACTTATACCACTAAGTTTGGTGATTACTTTGATTTCTATGGTGGTATTGACTTCCGCTATTATAAAGGTTTGCACAAGAATGTCATTACCGATCTTTTTGGAGGGCAGTATTATGTAGACTCTTATAACCGTAAGAGTGTATTGGCTGAGAATAGTGTGAATGGTGGAGTCACCTCCTGGGTAAACCAGAAGTTGGGAGTAGGAGATGTGATTCGTCGTGACTACGACGGTTTTGTGATGTACGAAGGTGGTTTTGCCCAATTGGAGTATAATAAAGATAAAGTGAGTGCATTTGTTTCAGGTGGTCTTACAAATACCAGTTATTGGCGCAAAGACCGTTTCTATTATAGTGGTGACAAACAGCTGTCTTCGAAGAAGCATTATTTGGGAGGCAATGTGAAAGCTGGTTTGAATTACAACCTTGATGATTACAATAACGTATTCTTCAATACCGGATTTATCAGCCGTGCTCCTATTTTTGATAATACCTTCATCAATTCTCAGAGTTCACATGAGCGTAATCCTGATGCTAAGAATGAGAAAGTTTACTCTTTCGAATTAGGTTATGGATATCGTAGCCAGTATTTCTCAGCCAATGTAAACGCCTATTATACTATGTGGAAAGACAAGGCTTTATATGATACCGGATCCTATGAAGACGTAAACGGGGCTTCTCAGCGTTGGACAATGAACATGACCGGTGCGCAGGCTAACCACATGGGTATAGAGCTTGACTTTATTGCCAAGCCTTTCCGCTGGATGGAAGTTAACGGTATGTTCTCTTGGGGAGACTGGCGCTGGAATGGGACAGCGAAAGGCTTCATGATGAATACTGAAGGCCAGATTATGGCGAATAGCCGTGGTGAAGTGGTGACAGATATGAGTAATGTAGATCAGTACAAGTATACCATTGAAATGGATAATGTACAGGTGGGCGGTTCTGCTCAGACTACAGCTGCTTTGGGAGTGACATTCCGCCCAATGAAAGGCTTGCGTCTTAATGCAGACTGGAACTTCTTTGCACGCAATTATGCCGATTATGACATTGATGCGAGCCAAGCCACTCAAAAAGAGGCTTACGTGGTGGAAAAACCTTGGGAGATTCCTTCATGGAGCACATTTGATGTAAGTGCAGGATATACCTTTGACTTCGGTAAGATTCGTGCTACACTGAGCGGCAATGTGAACAACTTGTTCAACCAAGAGTACATAGCCGATGCACGCGATGGAAGTAACCATGACTGGGAGACGGCCACACGTGTTATCTATGGTTGGGGACGTACTTATACTGTAAGATTGAAGTTGAATTTCTAAGCGAACATATTTATGAAAAAACATATATTATTAGGAACCGCATTGGCTTCGCTGTTTGCACTCGGGGCCTGCGATTATAACGAGGATAATTTCCCCGGATTTGATGAAAAAGAAACCATCACGGATGTCAGTACCGATACCCTCGTATTGGCTGATGCCCATTATGGCAAAATAGCTTCTATGCCGAAGAACCAAGGGATAGCTCTCGCCAAGGATCCCGAGGGGCAGACTTATCTTACGGCATTGAACCAGCTGGGTAAAACCAAGATGTTTACTGATATGGTAGCTCCTGAAGATTATCTGCCTGCATTTGTCGATTCGCTCTACGCATATCTGTCAGATGGTTCCAAGGTGCTGGTGCAGTACAATATCGGCAAGGAGCAACCTGAATATCTCTCGAAGATAAACGAAGCTCAGACTTTCGATCTTACTTCTGACAATTACGCTACAGTATGGGGGGAAAGCATGGTAGTGAAATATCTCACCCCTTCTACGTTGAAGAAGCTTCCTGCTTTGTTGAAGGAAGGTATCAAGAACCCGAAGACGGGAGATGTGTGCCAAGTGAATTACGCTTGGTCGGAGACCGAGCCCAGTACAGGCGGCGGTGCAGTGAAAATGGTATACCAGAAAGTAACTTCTATTGATGCCGAAGGAGGTAATTATGTCATTGTGGCTCCGACGAAGGACAATACTTGGATTCCTTTCGGTCAGTTCAAAGACCCGGATAAGACGTATGGTTATATGGAGGGTGAACCGGTAGAGATTGCGGATGGTTTCATCACCAGCGATGTGTCCAATCATATCATGACACTTACTCCTACGGAAAAAGGTTTCACTATGCAACGTCCGGATGGCAAGTTCATCTATCAGAGTGGTACGTTTAACAGTTTCAACATCGGTACTTCCATACCCGAGGGTGGGGATTGGAGCTTTGCTTACAACTATGACCGTAAGGCATTTGATGTAAAAAATGTGGAAAAGGACAAAATCATCAAGCTGAATTTCTATGAAAAAGGAAACTCTTATTCATACGGTTCTTATCCGAATGCTACGTTGGGCATTTATATGAATGAGTCGTTCAATGGAAACGAGGGCGGTTTCACTACTCAAAATGTGAAACTTACCGGCACGTTAACTAATGTATGGAAGGTGGATGGTAAATATGGTTGGAAGGGTAGTGCTCATGTAGGAGATAGCGATTTTGAATCGGAAGCATGGGTGGTTTCTCCTATTATAGATTTAGCAAAAGCGAAGGCTCCTCTTCTTAAGGTAGATATTGCCATTAATTTCTTGAATGGTAACAATCGTGCTGATTTTATTGAATTGCTGGCTTCGGAAGATTATGTGGATGATGTGGCTACTGCTGAATGGAAGACTCTGAATGTACCTCAATGGCCGGAAGGCAAGAATTGGAATTATGTAAATTCCGGTGATATTGACCTGAGTGCTTACGAGGGCAAGAAGATAGCCATTGCTTTCCGTTATAAGAGTACTACAGAGTGTGCGCCTACTGTAGAGTTTAAGAATATGTCACTTACAAGTACCGTATCAGGGTATTATGAGGGTGTGGATATTTATAAGGAGATTCCTGAATCAGAAGCTGAAATGCCTGCTCGTGCCGTTACCCGTGCATCAGACGTGAAGCCAAATGCTTCTGCTCTCTACCAGTATGACGGTTCGGCTTGGACTGCCTACGAAGAAAGCGCAAGTATCGGTATCCGTGTGATGCAACCTGCCGATTATGTTTCTACCGGTTCGGACTATTTGAGCGATGCTGATGCCGTATTGCCCGTTTATCTGAAGAATGCATTCCCTTACGCACAGAGCGGGGATGTCAAGGCAGTAGTTTATTTCGGAAATAAGGAGTATGATGTGATGGCCGATGAATATGGCTTCGATGGCACTGCATGGGTGAAGAAGAATACCGAAACGGAAACTGCTGAAATGGCATTCCTGAAGACTGACGACAAATGGATGGAAGCAAAAGAGTATTATAGCAATGACTTTGCTGGTGAACTTCATAACGATGCCCAGATTGTGAATGTGAAGCTTGATGGCATGAATTATGTATGGAGTGCAGGTGCAGGTTATACCCGTATCAAGGCAAGCGGTTATTATCAGCGTAACCGCGATACGGAGGCATGGCTTGTAACCGGTGAGGTAGATCTTACCGAAGCTATTGCCCCACAGATGGTATTCACTGCTTCGGCAGACTATTTGTATGGAGGCAAAATTGAGAACGCAGTGTCTGTACATGTGTCCGAAAATTATATCCCTGCGGCTTCTACTGCTACTGATGAAGAGAAGATTGCAGCATTGCAAGGAGCGGCTTGGAGTGATCCGTTGTCGTTCGAGTGGCCTACAAGCTCTAAAGAGATCGAAATGCGTACTTCCATGGCCGACTATGTGGGCAAGAAAGTATATGTGGCATTCCGTTATGCAAGTAATACTGACCCTGGATTTGCTCCTACATTCTACATGAGTAACTTTGTGGTGAAGGAATAATTCCTGAGGTTGTGCAATAGACAATGTGGTAATGGACTTTACTGTCCATTACCACATTTGCATTCTTAGTATCGTAAAATCAAATTTAGAAACATAGATGAAAAAACTGTCTTACTTATTTCTTTTGCTGGTCGGAATTTGGCTGGCTGGATGTGATGATTCTTCAGAGGCTTCGCTCATTCCCGAGATAATACCTACCGAGCAGGGTTCGGATACTTACGTGATGAAGGGCTATGAGTCGAGCGACAATGGTTTCAACGTGTATAAGCCCAAGGCTATCGGCACCCCTTTCTATATCCAGTCCAAAGCTTTTACCGGGCGTAATTACGCATTTGCTCCTGTTAATAGTGAGTCGCTGGAAGGGCTTACTGTTGTTCCGTCTGCCGATGCTTTCAGCGAAAGCGTTGAGGTGAAACCCTCTACGTGCTATTGGGTGCGTTTCAACCGCTACAATCATTATCAGATGGGCAAGCTCCGCGTGGCCTATATTCACGGTAATGAAGTGGGCATAGAGTATGTGGCTTCTGAGGATATAGATGTGAAAAATGCCAATATTGCTGATAACAATAAAGCAGACAATCTTGAAATCCCAGCTCTCAATGCAACCAATCAATATATTGAATACTATGCAGGCGTGTCTGATGAGGAAGGTGCCGGGCAGGTACTCAATTTCTCTTTGGAATACATCGCTTCCAAGAAGCATTCGGCTTGGGTGGCATTCAGTTTCGACCCGATTACTGCGCAAGACAACGTGAAGCGTGCCAACGAGTGGAATCAAGACGACCCCAATATTGACAACAGCGTGGAGGTGAATCCATGCATAAGAGCGATGGGTACGACAAGGGGCATCTTTGTGCCAGCGAAGACCGTGTGTACAGTAAAAGTGCCAATAAGCAGACCTTCTACTACAGTAATATCTCGCCACAGATAGGGAGTTTCAATCAAAAGTATTGGGCGGCTCTTGAGAAGCAGGTGCAGACTTGGGGACGTTCCACCATCAATGGCACATACGACAAACTTTATGTCGTGAAAGGTGGTACTACTGACCGTTTGCTTACCAATTTCACAGGTGTGAAGAAAGCCAATGACGGGCTTTATCCCACCACCAATGCCGACGGGCTGACACTTGGCGGACTCATTTGCCCCAGCTATTATTACATGGCTCTGTTGAGCGAGAAGGCAGGGGTTTATCATACTATCGCTTTTTTAGTCCCTCATTCTGAATTATTGCCAGAAAAACCTGGAAAAGATGAATTTATGGTTTATGCCGTTTCTATTAAAAATTTGGAGTACGAAACTGGTATCGACTTCTTCTGTAACCTGCCTAATGAGATAGAGAAGACTGTAGAAGCTACTTATAGTGCTGACGATTGGGCTTGGTAAAAGCTTCAGAAACTATAAGGAGAGTCTCCCCTTTTAGTATGACGGGCATGTCATGATTTAGGTAGCTTTCTTAAAAGCTGTTTTCGTTTTGATGGAAACTGACTTCTTATCCGTATCTTTGCATATTGATTAAAAAAAGAGATATTCATGGAACTTTCGGATATACTTCATAATTTGAAGATACAAGAACTTACTCCGATGCAGGAGGCTGCTAAGGAAGCCTATCAATCAGCCCAAGATTTAGTGCTTCTTTCGCCTACCGGTTCGGGTAAGACACTGGCTTTTCTCCTTCCGCTGGTACAGACCTTGAAAGCGGATATACAAGGTGTGCAGGCTCTTGTACTAGTACCTTCACGCGAATTGGCTTTGCAGATAGAAACTGTGTTCAAGTCTATGGGAACTCCTTTCAAGGCTATGAGCTGCTATGGCGGACGCCCTGCTATGGAAGAACACCGGACAATGAAAGGCATTCATCCCGCCGTCATTATCGGTACTCCGGGACGTATGAGCGACCATTTGAGGAAAGAGAATTTCAATGCCGCCACTGTCGTCACTCTGGTGATAGATGAATTCGACAAGTGTCTTGAGTTCGGTTTCCATGACGAGATGGCAGAGGTTATCGGGCAGCTTCCCTCACTGAAAAAGCGTGTGCTTCTCTCGGCCACCGATGCAGAGGAAATACCGCAATTTGCCGGAGTAGGAGGTGATTCCCCGTCTTCCGGCTCCCGGCTCATGAAGCTTGATTTTCTTGCTCCGGAAGCCCTTGCTCCGCGTCTGCGGCTGCATAAGGTCGTTTCTCCGGAGAAGGACAAACTGGAAACCCTCTATAACCTGCTTTGTACCCTCGGCTATCATTCCACTTTGGTATTCTGCAATTATCGTGAAAGCGTGGAGCGTGTTGCCGGGTACCTGCAAGCCAGGAAGTTCCCTTGCGACATGTTCCATGGCGGTATGGAGCAGCCCGACCGCGAACGTGCGCTTTACAAGTTCCGCAATGGCAGTTGCGCCGTACTGATATCTACAGACCTTGCCGCCCGCGGACTGGATATTCCGGGTATTGAGAATGTGGTGCATTACCATCCTCCCGTAAACGAGGAAGCCTATACACACCGTAATGGACGTACTGCCCGCTGGGAGGCATCGGGAAATGCATATCTTGTTCTGCATGTCGAGGAGCGGGTACCCGAGTACATTTCTGAAGACATCGAAACGTACGAGTTTCCGGAGACGCTTCCCAAACCGGCCAAGCCCCGATGGGCTACCTTATATATAGGTAAAGGGAAAAAGGATAAGTTGAACAAGATAGATATTGTCGGCTTCTTGTATAAAAAAGGAGGAATGGCGCGTGAAGATGTCGGGCAGGTGGATGTAAAGGAACACTATGCCTTTGTAGCCGTGCGCCGCAGTAAAATGAAACAATTGTTGACGCTGGTACGCGGTGAAAAAATCAAGGGAATGAAAACTGTTATCGAGGAAGCAAAGTGATTTATCTTATAAATATTCATTTTATTTGCGCTTATTCTTTTGAATATGAAGTAATGAAACCGCCTTGCTTTTAGTTTCTCTAAAAGTATTATCCTTGATAAGTAAAGATAACAAAATGGTGCATATATCTTGTATAAACCATTAAAAAGTAAGCTAAATGCGGCTTAAAAATAGAATTTCATCAGGAAAGGTTTGTTTTGAAGAAATATTTCCGTAATTTCGCAAAGTCGAAAGACATTAATGAACGAAATTGTATAACCAAAACAAACTTCAAATGAAAAAGCATAATTTCAATGCAGGACCTTCTATCCTTCCTCGTGAGGTGATTGAGAATACGGCACAGGCTATTCTTGATTTCAATGGCTCAGGCCTCTCACTGATGGAAATCAGCCACCGTGCCAAAGACTTCCAACCCGTTGTGGACGAAGCTGTGGCATTATTCAAAGAATTGCTCAATATCCCCGAAGGATATTCGGTACTGTTCTTGGGCGGTGGTGCCAGTTTGGAATTCTGCATGGTACCCTTCAACTTCCTTGAAAAGAAAGCTGCTTACCTGAATACGGGTGTATGGGCCAAAAAAGCCATGAAAGAAGCTAAGGCATTCGGTGAAGTAGTTGAAGTCGCTTCTTCCGCTGAATCTACTTATACTTATATTCCGAAGGACTATACAGTGCCTGCTGATGCAGACTATTTCCACATCACTACCAACAATACAATCTACGGTACGGAACTGAAAGAGGATTTGGACGTAAACGTTCCGATGGTGGCCGATATGTCTTCTGATATTTTCTCCCGTCCTATCGACGTATCCAAATATATCTGTATCTATGGTGGTGCGCAGAAGAATCTGGCTCCTTCCGGTGTTACATTCGTCATCGTGAAGAATGACGCGCTGGGTAAGGTATCCCGCTATATCCCGACCATGCTGAACTATCAGACGCATGTGGATAGCGGCTCTATGTTCAATACTCCTCCCGTTGTCCCCATCTATGCAGCCCTGCAGACATTGCGCTGGATTAAGGCAGAGGGTGGCGTGAAGGAAATGGAACGCCGTGCCATCGAAAAGGCCGATATGCTGTATGCTGAAATTGACCGTAACAAAATGTTTGTGGGTACGGCTGCCAAAGAAGACCGTTCACGCATGAACATCTGCTTTGTGATGGCTCCCGAATACAAGGAATTGGAAGCTGACTTCCTGAAGTTCGCTACCGAAAGAGGTATGGTAGGTATCAAGGGACACCGTTCTGTAGGTGGATTCCGTGCATCCTGCTATAATGCCATGCCGAAGGAAAGCGTGCAGGCTTTGATTGACTGCATGCAGGAATTTGAGAAACTTCATTAATAATATTGTTTTTCACCACAGATTACGCAGATTTGCACAGATTGTTTTTATGATTAAACTCTGTGATAATCTGTGTCATCTGTGGTGAGTCTTTTTAATATCATGAAATTATGAAAGTATTAGTTGCAACAGACAAACCGTTTGCCAAAGTGGCAGTAGACGGTATCCGTAAAGAAATAGAAGCAGCAGGTTACGAACTCGTGCTGCTGGAAAAATATGGTGAAAAAGCCAAGCTGTTGGAGGCTGTGAAAGATGCCAACGCTATCATTATCCGCAGTGACATCATTGATGCTGAAGTGCTGGATGCCGCCAAGGAACTGAAGATTGTGGTGCGTGCCGGTGCCGGTTATGATAATGTGGACCTGGAAGCAGCTACTGCCCACAATGTATGTGTAATGAATACTCCGGGACAGAACTCCAATGCTGTGGCCGAGTTGGCTTTCGGCTTGATGGTGATGGCTGTCCGTAATATGTATAACGGTACTTCCGGTACTGAACTGATGGGCAAGAAGCTGGGTATCATCGGTCTTGGTGCCATCGGAGCAATGGTGGCAAACGCTGCTTCCGCACTTGGAATGGAAGTATACGGATATGACCCATATATCTCCATTGATGCTGCATGGAATCTTTCCCGCACCATCAAACATATCAAGAGCCTGGATGAGATTTATTCCCAGTGTGATTACATCACCATCCATGTACCTCTTCTTGACAGCACAAGACAGATGATCAACAAAGAAGCATTAGACAAGATGAAAGACGGCGTAGTACTTCTGAACTTTGCCCGGGATCTTCTGGTTGATGAGGATGCTCTGATCGAAGCATTAGACAGCGGAAAAGTAAAGAAATATGTGACAGACTTTGCAAACCATACAGTAGCAGGACATAAGGGAATCCTGGTAACTCCACACCTTGGAGCATCTACAGAAGAATCCGAAGAAAACTGTGCGGTAATGGCTGTAAAAGAAGTCAGAGATTTCCTCGAGAACGGAAATATCAAGAACTCTGTAAACTTCCCGAACTGCGACATGGGAACCTGCGTAGCAGTAGGACGTATCGCCATCTGCCACAAAAATATCCCGAACATGATCAGCCAGTTCACCAAGATCCTTGGTGCAGAAGGCCTGAACATCGCAGATATGACAAACAAGAGCAAAGGCGAATACGCATATACTCTCATTGATCTGGAAAGCGCAGCATCCAGAGAAGCACTGGATGAGCTGAAAGCAATTGAAGGTGTTTCCAGAGTTCGTGTGGTAAAATAATAGTCAGACCATATTATTAACAAGATAAAAAATCTCCTGCTTTAATTACATGATTGTAATGAGCAGGAGATTTTTTACATTGAAACCGCCGTGTACTGAATGGTACGCATGGTGGTAGTGTGCCATGCTTGTTTGGTTTATTTTATCGTTTGCTGTCTATCCATCGGCAGATATAATGTGCAACTATATCTCCGGCGAGAATAGCAAAGAAGAGAGCAACATATTTCATCATGGATTCACCTCTTTCTGATTAAGATCATGCAAACGAAGTAGCTAACAACATTTTGTGCCTGCTCAATAAAAGAAGCCCTTTTCGGCAGTGCCGCGGGCTTCCTTAACTATGAATTAGGCGGGTATCTGTAATGAAATAGACATTCCGTTGGATTCAGTTATCAGTTCACGCCTCTTGATTTCATAAAGTCAAGAACCTCTTCTTTGGTGGACATAACGCGAAGAGCACCTTTGCGTGTGGTGATCAGAGAAGCTGCCGCATTTGCGAATGTGAGCAGTTCTTTTAAGTTCTCTTCTGTCAGATTGTCCAGACCATGTTCCAGAACATAGTTTAAGGAACTTGCGCAGAAGGTATCGCCTGCACCTGTTGTCTCGATAGTCTTTTCCTGAAGGAAAGGAGCAGCCTCTACTTTCATGTCTTTGTAGTAAGCGCGGCTTCCGTCTTTTCCAAGTGTGATAAGGATAAGCGGAATGTTATATTTCTCTTTCAGAAGTGCGGCACCCTTGTCATAGTCTGTAGTTCCGAACAGGAATTCAACTTCGTTATCTGAGATTTTCAGAATATCGCATTTGCCAAGACCGTATTCAATCTCTGCCTTTGCGTCATCCAGAGATTTCCATAATGGTGGACGAAGGTTCGGGTCGAAGCTGACGATACATCCGGCTTCTTTTGCAACGTCGATGGCATAGCGGGTTGCCTCGCGTACTCCTTCGTGAGTGGAAGAAAGAGTTCCGAAGTGGAAGATTCTGGAATCTCTGATCAGGTCTTCCTGGATTTCATCCTTGGTGAGCATCATATCTGCACCCGGGTTACGGTAGAAGGAGAAATCTCTGTCTCCGTCAGGATAAGTATGTACAAAGGCAAGTGTTGTGTGTACCTCGTTGTCGATCACAAGGTTGCGGGTGTCGATCCCTACTTCCTCTACGGCATTCTTAAGCTGGGTTCCGAACATGTCGTTTCCGACTTTGCCGATGAATGCAGTTTTTTTGCCAAGCTTTTCAAGCATTGCAAGCACGTTGCATGGAGCACCGCCCGGATTGGCTTCCAGCATCGGATTCCCCTGTGCGCTGCTTCCGTTTTCAGTAAAGTCAATCAATAATTCGCCTAATGCGGTTACGTCAAAGGCTTTGTTTCCCATTTTATATCCTCCTTGTTGTGATGGAAAGAAGCATAGTATCCGGAACAAGATTCTTTCCATAGTTAATAACATAAATTTAGCGCAGGAAAGGGAATTTGTCAAACAATTTTCTTTATTTTTTTGTGCAAAGATGCTAAAATAAACATAACTTGATTTGTTATTGTTTACAGGTGACGTTTAATGTACCATAAATACGCTGCCGGTAAGGGTAACCGATCATCGTATTTCTGACAATCGGGGAGGTAACGCAGCTATGGACGAAAAAGTATACGGCTATATGGACTGGCCGAGGATTGAAGCTATTGTGTATGGAGAGGAAACTGCTCCCAGAGATGTGATGGGACCAAGGATCACACAGGACGGAGTTCTTATTCAGGGATTTTTTCCTGATGCAGAGGAAGTAAGTGTGATTAGCGGAAAGAAAACCTATGTCTGCGAGAAAGAGGATGAGGCCGGATATTTTGCAGTATTGCTTCCTGTACGCAAGGTGCCGGAATACAGATTTCTTATAAAAATGGGAGAGACAGAGACAGAATGTTATGATCCCTATGCTTTTCCATGCCAGATCACAGAGGAAGAGGAGAAGGCTTTCTGCGCAGGTGTTTATTATGAGGCATATAAGAAGCTGGGCGCTCATCCTGTGGAGATTAAAGGAGTGAAAGGTACTCTTTTTGCTGTCTGGGCTCCGAACGCAGTGAGTGTAAATATCGCAGGTGATTTTAATGGATGGATCGGACGTGCGACTATTATGCATCGTATGCCTATGTCCGGTATCTTTGAGCTGTTTGTACCAGGGGTAGAGGCAGGAACACACTATAAATATGAAATTAAAGTCAAAGGCGGCGAAGTTCTGTTAAAGGCTGATCCTTATGGGAACAGTGCAGACCATGATCCTGAGGGAGCATCTGTGGTAGCAGATGTAAGTGCTTTTCAGTGGAATGACGGAGACTGGATGAAAGAGCGTCACAGATTTGATGACAGGAAACAGCCGGTTTCTATATACGAAACATCTCTGGAGGAATGGAAATCCGCTGAGGAGCTGGTGGAATTTCTGGCAGAGGAAGATTTTACCCATGTGGAACTCCATCCTGTGATGGAATACCTGGATGATATTACAGGTGGTTATTCTACATATGCATATTATGCACCTACTTCCAGATTTGGAAGCGTGGCGGATTTTCAGAAGCTGGTAGATGAGCTGCATCAGGCGGGGGTCGGTGTGATCCTGGACTGGACACCTGCACAGTTCCCGCGTTATGCCTCCGGTCTGGAGAAATTTGACGGAACACCTCTTTATGAGAGACAGAATCCGGCAGAAGCCATTCATCCGTTCTGGGGAACATTGCTCTATAATTACGGAAGCCCGATGGTGAAGGACTTCCTGATCTCCAATGCCTGCTTCTGGGCTGAGGTCTACCATGCTGACGGTCTGCGTATGGATGATGTGGATGCCATGTTGTATCTGGATTATGGCAGAAATCCGGGAGAGTGGACACCTAATATTTACGGAACCAATGAAAATCTGGATGCTCTGGAATTTCTGAAGCATCTGAATTCTGTGATAAAGGAGAGAAATCCCGGATTGCTTTTAGTTGCTCAGGAGAACGGACTCTGGCCGGAGCTGACAGACAGTGTGGAGAATGATCATCTGGGATTTGACTATAAGTGGAGTGGCGGATGGACAAAAGATCTGCTTGAATATCTGAGCAAGGATCCTATTGAGAGAAAGAATTACCATGATCAGCTGACTATGTCCATGCTCTATGCATACTGCGAACATTATATTCTGACGCTTGGCAGCAGGGATGTTGGTACATTGAAGGATTTCGCGGATAAGCTGCCGGGAAGTGAAGAACAGAAGAATGCGCAGATCAGAGAGGCTTATGCTTATATGATGCTTCATCCGGGATGCAAGATGATGGCACCGGATAAAGATATGCCAAAGGAACTGGAAGTATTTGTCAAAGACCTCAATAATATGTATCTTGCTCATCCTGCACTTTATCAGCTGGATGATGAATATGATGGATTTGAATGGGTTCAGCTGATGAAGTATGAGGAGAATGTGATCGCATTCATGAGAAAGACAGAGAAACCGGAAGAAACTGTTCTGGCTGTCTGCAATTTCGCGGCAATCCCATATGAAAACTACAATGTGGGAGTTCCTTTTGCCGGCAAATATAAAGAAATCTTTAACAGTGATGATAAAAAGTACGGTGGTAATGGTGTAGTAAATACGAGAGTTAAAGCAGCGAAGAAGGCTGAGTGTGATGAGAGAGAGTATTCCATCACAGTGAAGCTTCCGGCACTTGGCGTGGCAGTCTTTACCTGCACTCCGGAAGAAACTGAGAAAAAGCCTGCTGCCGAGCACAGCCAGATCAAGAAATCCATCACCAAGACAAGAACTGTACGAAAGGCTGCCGGAAAAACAAAAGTGGCTGTAAAAACCGCAGTGAAACCGGTGACGAAAACAGTATCTGAAATACCGGTCAAAAAGGACTTGACAGAGAAGAAATAATATTATAAACTAAATGCTGTGGCTGTCAGAATTATCAATTTCTGACAGATTACAGCATAAGCTGAAATAGCTCAGTCGGTAGAGCACTTCACTCGTAATGAAGGGGTCGTGAGTTCGAGTCTCATTTTCAGCTTGAATGACCGCGCGTCGCATTCTCGTTACTCCAGTGATGAGTTAGACGCGCAATTTTTTTGTTAAAAAAAGAACGTATGTTTACAGAATAAGATATCTATGGTACAATTTGTTCATAGCACAAAATAAAAAAACAGTTCAGAGGA